>JAABUK010000377.1_pt1 | contig 96222 bp, 84 predicted proteins | sample 5559141 | NCBI WGS metagenome assembly JAABUK01 (sample SAMN10711869, study PRJNA513367) | rock metagenome | isolation source: Antarctica rocks | place: Antarctica: Victoria Land, Pudding Butte nord | collected 2016-01-03
AGTTCAGGCGCTCGAGCAAAGAGCCTGTGTTGACCCACGCGGCGGCGTTGTCGGGGTAACCGTTCGGCGTTTGATAACCGTAAAGGGGCTGTCCCATCTTGGCGATCCATTGATGCAAAGCTGGGCGCGCGTCCGTGTCTACGCCGAGCACGCGAATCGCGCTCACGGCGACTTCAAACGGCGTCTTGATTTTCGCGCGATAGTTTTGCGGCGAACTAAATTCCGGTGATGTGATAATGGCGCGCATGGTTTCGCGTATGTCGCCATTGCTCTTTGTAAAGGCATTTGCGACGCGCGCGACAAGCGCGGGACTCGGATCGTCCGCCACGAAATTGCGGCAGAGTTTCGTTGCGATGAACTTCGCCGTCGAAGGATGATGCGCGAGAATGTCGAGCACCGTTAAGCCGTCGCCCATGCCGCCGCCCGCCGGAATCTTATGACCCAGCACAAGCTTTTCGCCGTCGTCGTGCTGGCGCTGATTAAAAAAGAATTTGCCCGAACGATCATCGCCGCCGTAGCCGCGCGGATTAAAAATCGTCCAGCCCGTAAAGCAGCGCGCGACTTCCTGTATGTCCTTTTGCGTGTAGCCGCCGTCAACTCCTAATGTGTGCAGTTCCATCAACTCGCGCGCATAGTTTTCGTTGATGCCGCGCTTCGCCTGCTTGGGTTGTTTAGGAGCAACCGGCGCTTGCTGCGCAGGCATGTCGTTACCGCTCTGCGGCATTTGCTGCGCGGCGCTGTTCGGCGAGGCGTTCGGAAATCTGTTCATGCGTCGCAAGCGTCTGTCGTTCATTAAACCGCCGCCCGCTTGATTGCCTGCTCCGCTTTGATTGTTCATCATGGCGCGTCTTTTGAATTGTCCACCGCCCTGCGCGGCGTTCGAGCTGACGCTCTGAAAGTTATCGAGGTAAAAAAGCATCGCGGGACTTTGCGCGTCGGCGATGAGCAGGTCTTGAAACTTGCCGAGCGTGTGCGGGCGAATCGTGTCGCGGTCATACGAGGTGAGCATCCATTTGTCCGCGCCCTTGCCCGCGAAAACATTGAAATGATTCGTCCAGAAATCTACCAATGCTTCCTGCAATTGCCGCTCGCTGTAAACGGCGCGCAGGATACGCGACGCCTGCAACTCTGCGACGATGCGCTGCGGAAGCTGCAAATTATTTTGCGCGTAGTAATCGCGCAGCGCCGCGCGGTATTCCTTCTTGCCGCCGCCATTCGCGTCAACCGTCGCGTCCGCGTTTTTCGCCATCTCGCCACCGTTCGGCTGCGCTGCCATTTCGTTCGACGCATTCATTTCTTTTGCCGCATCTGTGTTGCCCGTTGCGCCCGCCGCTGTGTTGGGAGCATTCTGCGCGCCACCGTTTTTGCGAAGCGCCGCGAGGTCTGCGGGCAACTCGCCTTTTCTTTGCAGCGCCTTGATGATTTTGCCCGGCTGCGGATATTTCGCGTAAAGCTCGGCAATCGTCATGCGCAAGGTCGGCAGATTTTGCAACTTCGCTTCGAGCGTCGCGTCCGTGATTTGTTCTGGATGAAGCTGCTGTTCGATGTAGCGATCAACGCCCATTGCGCGGACGCGCTCGACATCGCCGGGACGCGCGCCAAAACCCAAACGATTGAGCACATGCAAAATACGCTGCTCATCGTTCAAATTCTGCGCGCGCTGCACGCTCTGTCCATAGACGGCGAGCGCGCCGCCGAACAAGTTAAACGATAAGGTCAGCAGCGCGACAAACGCCGTCGCGCGCCGCGCTGTCGTGCGGGATAATTGACTTATGTGAATTCTGGAAATGTTCATAGCAGCCACCGTTTTGATTGAGATGTCGGTAATAAATTTGCGAGAAACATAAGCAATCAAACAAGCTCTTATGCCTATGCTCGAAATTTAGACGCGGCGGGAAGCGGAAAGGTTGAAAAATTCTTATCGGGAGGCGGGATTAATCTTTGATGAATCGTGTCTGCGCGATGGCTTCGTCAGCCTTCAGGCCATTCTCCGCGACGGTTTCCCGGCCTGACCGGAAGCGGCTGTTCCGTGCCGAGATTATCGGGGCGCACGTCTGCGTAAATGAAGTTTTCGGGAGCGACGGGTGATCCGGCGAGCCGCCGCAGCAACGCCAATTGCCCTGCGTGCGTCATCGCGTCGGCAAACGGCCCTTGCAGCAGTTGCTCCGGCGTGACCGCTTGAAAAGGAGTGCCGTTTTCGAGATGACCGGCGAGGTCTTCGAGCGTCCGGTGAAACCGCTCAATCTCTGCCTTGAAATCTTCAAGCGGCAACTGTTTATATTCGCCGCCGATGAACACCGTCCGCGCATATCCGAGCACGCTTTCCATGTGCGCGACGAGTTCATGCGGCGTCCTCAACTGCGGCGCTGCCCGAAAGGAATCAAAATCGACGGGCGCATCGCGCAACGCCTTCTGCGTGCGGTAAGCGAGCGCGGCAAGGAAATGTCGAAGCAATGCGCGCTTATCATCCATGTTACGGCTCTCCGATTTTTCGCGCCGACACGCGCGATTAAAGGAGTTTCTTGAATTCTTCTGTCGATAGTCCAGCATCACGAACGATGCCGCCCATTGTAAAAGCATTGACAGGATTATGGCGCGGAATGGTCACAATGCAAACGCCGTTTGACATGACGATGTGTTTGCCTTGACGCGCGATGTAGAAGCCTGCCTTCTCCAACGCCTTAACCGCCTGAAGATGATTGATGCCCGGAATGCTTGGCACGGCTAAAGGGCGACTTCCACTTCCCGCACATCAGCGTCGCGGAAGGATTCTTCAATTACCGCCAGATATTCCTGAATTGCATCCTGAATGTTTTCGAGAGCCTCTTCTTCTGTTTCGCCTTGTGACCAGCAACCCGGCAATGCCGGACACGACACGCTGACGCCTTCATCGGATTTCTGCAATACAATTTTATATTTCATATGTCTTCAGCCTCCAACGTATTTATATCGTGAATTTCTGATTTCGATGTTGGGCACATGGCTGTAGATTTCATCTAGCGATAAAGATTCGTCTAAGAACCATGCTTCACGCTCATGGCTCACGGATGCGAGCCAACCGACATTACCCGAAGAATAAAACGCTAAGTCCTCTGGGAATTTTGGTTGGAGCCATGAATAAAGACCGCTCACTGAACACAGAATTTTGATTGATTCGTCAGCCACTCGATATTGACGAACAATTGCTTCATGACCAATTAGCTTCGTCCCAAGCCATTCGTCTGTTCTGACATTTGAGATTAGAAACTGTTTGAGTGAATTCGCAATCTGATGAGCTGACGGCTCAAATTGAAATTGCTTTCTCCACACTAAAGAGAATGATTCACATCGAGAGGCGGCAAAATTGAGAAGCCCAATGTAATTCTGCTCCTTCGGTTCGGTCACAATATCAATTAGTGGTCTCATAAGATTCAATAGCAATCTAACAAGTCCTTCTACCGCACAGGGCGCGGGAAGCTGACGGGGCTGCGGTGGCCTTGCCGGTCTATGGCGCGGACGCCGAAGAAGTAGTTGTCTTTGGACATGCCGCGAGCGGTGAAGGTTGCGTTGTTGCCGATGAAGCGCGAGTTTGTCCAGACGGGCGAGGTCGTGTCGCGCCAGACGATTTCGTAACCGGCGAGGTCTGGCTCTGTGTTCGGTGTCCAGCGCAGTTCCGTGTCGTTCGTCAAATTCTTTGTGATGATGCCGACGGACTTTGGCGCGACGGGCGCAAGCGCGAGCGAGGCGAGGTTGGCGGCGTTGACGCGCGCGACTTTCGCCGTGTAGTTGAAGTCAACGAATTCGGGAAGATCGCCGTAGACGATGTTGTTTTCCGTGCGAACGTTCTGGTGCTGGTGGTGATAATTTTCGTTTATTTCGCAGAAGCGCACGGCAGGAAAGCCGCGTTCTAGAAACGGGATATGGTCGCCGCCGCGAAGGTAACGGTCACGGCGGTAAACGAGCAGGGCGTTCATGTTCGGCACATAGCGTTCGGTATTTTCCTTGATGAAGCGCGCGAGTTGGCGCGAGGCGGAATCATTTTCGCCGCCCACGCCGCGCCGCGTGTTCCCTTCCTCCGTTGTTTCATTTGACGGCACGCCTTCGGAGAAAACGCGTATGGTGTTCGGATCGCGCACGCCGTTGCCGCCCAGACTGCTGCCGATAATGTCGTTGGTGAACATGGCTTCGATGTCCGTGTTTTTTTGTTTGGCCTGCTCTGCGAAATAAGTCGAGCCGACGAGTCCCTGTTCTTCGCCCGCGACGGCCATAAAAATAATCGTCGCGTCGAAGTTTCGTTTCGACATGACGCGCGCCAATTCGAGCGACGCCGCGACGCCCGACGCATCGTCGTTTGCGCCCGGAGCATCGCAGATAGCATCCGTCGGACTCGTACACATCGAATCGTAATGCCCGCTGACGACGTATGTGCGATTGACGGATGCGGGCTGCGCTCCTTTGAGCGTGGCAACGATGTTGGTGAGAATCGTCGGCTTGAGAATGCGCGGAAAGCGTTTGTCAACAGGCTGCTCGAACATTTGTTTTTCGACAATCATGCGCCCGCCGGAATCTCGCGCGACTTTGGAGAATTCATCGTAGAGCCAATCGCGCGCCGCGCCGATGCCGCGCTTCGGATCATCCTGCGCGGAAAGAGTATTGCGAGTGCCGAAGGAAACAAGCGTGCGGATTGTGCGCTCGATGTTGCGCGGCTCGACTTCGGAAACGATGCGCGCGATTTCAGGATCGAAGGACACGCGTCCGTTGCGCGCAGTCGTTACAGATGTTCTTCGAGTTATTCTTCCCTGTCGCGTACCGCGCCGCGTTTGCGCATTCATCGGCGACGTGGAGAAAGCAATCAGCAAGGCGAAGAAGAAGGCGAATGTTGCGGCGGACGCGCGAAAGGTAAACGATTGATGAATCATCTAGGCAGGCTCCCTTTATCTGAAATATCTGAAACTTGTCGGCGCAGATTGGTACAGCTATTTTTCCGATAACTGTGGCGAGACCCTAAAGTAACTCGAAGCGCGGCGCGGAAGCAACGTGCTCAAGCGCGCGCGTGTGAGCAGCATTTTTATTTTTGAGATACTGCGACAAAGGCAAAGCGATTCATCTTCGCTGAGGAACAAGCAAGCGTTTCAGATGATTCAGCGTATCCGATAGGCGCGACCCTTCCAGACGACGATGATTTCGCCGTCGAATTGGGCGGCGATTTTTCCGATGCCGGGTTCCGCGCCAACGACTGTGAGGTATTGTTTGGAGCCGCGCGTTATGTTCGTCGTCGATTGCGATGGAACGTATGCGGCATCTATCCAACGCATTCCCTGACGGCGGAAATCGCGCCCGTTGACGCGGCGCAAGGTGGAAGGCGAAGCGCTTGAGGAATCGGCATTATTTACGGCGCGCTTGTTCGCAGGCAGAGATTTCTTCGCAGCGTTTGTCGTGGACGTAGCGCGGCGTCGGCTGGCGGCACGCACTTCAGTAGAAAAGGACGTAGAATCCGAACTCTGCGCGGCATCGTTGTTGCTGCCCGCGCCGCCTTTGGAGGCTTTGGCATCCTGACTGGAAGTCACAGCGATTTGTTTGCTTTGCTCGGCGGCAACGCCCGCGCTGTTGCCGCGCATGTTGGCGTTAGCGATTGAAGCAGAAGACGGCGCGGCGGCGGCAGGGCTACGATTCGTTATGCGCGCCGCATCATCAAACCTCTGCCTTTCACTTGCGGCGGATTGTTGCGTCATCTCTGCGCCGGGCAGCGCGTTGACTGATGAATTGTTGTTTTGCGGCGCGGACGTTGTAGGTGATTCCTTTTTAGCGTTGGGTACGTTCGCGGCGCGGCGCGAAGAAGCAGCGGTGTTGGTCGTCGTGGTCATTGTTGTCGTAGCGGTCGTGGCAGTCGTCGCCGTGTTGCTCACGGGCGCAGAGTCGGCCATCAGGTTCGCGGAACTTGCAGAGGCGTTGCTGTTCTTGGCGCTCTCCCTATCACTCAATGCCGATACAGCGCTTGTTTGCGATTCTTGTTTCGAAGCGACGAGAGCCGCATCGGGCTGCCAGTGATTCAAGATAACGCCCGCAATGAGCGCGACGAAGAGAAGGGCGGCAAACGCCGGAACAGCGTAGCGCAACGCAGCGTGCGAAGCGAAAAACGCAGCGAGCTTTTCGCGCAAAGATAAGCGCGTGTGAACGATTTGCGGCGGCAGGCTTTGCACGGATTCCGAAGTGATGTTTTCTGCATGCGTCAGTGCAACGACGGATTGACGGCATTCGTTGCAGTCCGCGAGATGCGCGACGGTGCGCGCGCGCGCGGCGGCGGGCAGCGCGTTCTCCGCGAATGCTACGATTTCATCTGCGTCCAGATGCTCCATAGTATCGTGGTCAAACGCCAATCGTTCCGGCACTCGGCTCTCGCGCACAGACGATTCACGCGCGCCAACTCGCCGCGCATAATCGCGCAGCATCGAATCCACAGAATCGTTAAAATCTTGCTTCATTAAAATTACTTACAATGCGTTCGCCGGAGAGCAAGCTCTTAAAGAACGATTGCCGGGCGTTTCGCTTGCGGCCTTGCTCATCACCTCATCGTTTCGAGGCAGCGTAATTGATCGTAAGTGATGTTTTTCCGATGAGCGCATCACATTATTTTCTACTCGCTTTTTTATTCTTCAACAAAGACTCCAGATCGATTTCCAGATTGGCGGAAGCATTTGTCAGAGCGCTGCTCGCTTCCGCTTGCGACCAGCCGCAATCCTTCGTCAAAATCGCTTCGAGGCGGGCGCGCAGGTCTTTGTGAAGGCGCGTCAAACGCCTGCTCGCCGTCGCTTCATGCACGCAAAGCAGCGCGCCCGCTTCGCGCAACGAAAGCTTGTCGAAATAGTACAGCTTAATCAGCAAACGATCTTCCGCAGTCAGTTCACTGATGGCGCGTGACAGGGATCGCTCAAACGTTTCGGCAAACTCGCGCGCGGCGAACGATTGTTCGGGATCGGGCGCAGCGGGCGCTGTATTCGAGTGCGAAGCATTGCCGTTGTCGCGCGCCAGTGAATCGAAGTCGGCGTCTGTTTCCGTTTGCACCAGCTTCGATTCCTTGCGATGCACATCGACGGCTAACTGGCGCACGATGGCTTGAAGCCAGCCACCGAGCGAGCCGCGTCCCGAGTAATAACCGAGTTTGCCGTGCGTCTTGCCGTCTTCGCGCAAACGCAGGCCGTGCAGTTCAGCCCAGATCGACTGCGCTAAATCTTCCGCCTTGTCTTCGCTCGGGGAAACGCTGCGCGCCACCGCTCGCACCATCGCGCCGTATTTTTCGATCAACTCCAGCCATGCCGCTTCGTCGCCGCGCTCGCAGGCTGCGATCAAACATAAATCGTCCGCGTGAATCCCATCGAAGAATTCGTTTACCTGCGACGCGGTTGCGTCGGGCAGGTCGCGCAGTAAATACTTTTGCAGCGCCGCGCTCGTGCGCGCGGAGAGCGCAGAGACATCAAGGCCGCGCGAATCTTCGGCGCGCGCGAGAATGCGGCGCGTGCCTTCTGCCACGAGGCCGGAAGTGTGCTGTGTCGTGCGGCTCACAAAGCTTTTCGTAGGAATTAAACTCATCGACTGCGCACCGCTGATGCTATCACGAAACAACGGAAAGAAACTTCTATAAGTGAACTTTGACAGCCCGCTCACGAGTAAGCTAAATTTTAGAAACAGTATTCAGAAGTCAGGAGTCAGTAGACAGAAATCAGAATGAAGAAACGATGATAGTTGCATTCATCCTGCTTGTATCCTGTTCTTGCTTTTATTCTGTCTACTGACTCTTGACTTCTCCATTATTATGCTTCGCATTACAGAGATTTTTCGTTCGATTCAAGGCGAGTCAACTCACGCCGGGCGTCCGTGTACGTTCGTGCGTTTGACGGGCTGCCCGATGCGCTGCATATGGTGCGATAGCGCGTACACGTTTACGGGCGGCGAACGCATGTCGCGCGATGAAGTGATGAGAGAAGTGCGCGCCTATAATTGCAGGCTGGTGGAAGTGACGGGCGGCGAACCGCTCGCGCAAACGGAAGCATACGCATTGATCGAGCAATTGTGCGATGAAGGCTATGAAGTGTTAATCGAAACGGGCGGCTATATATCAACGGAAAAAGTTGACGAACGCGCGAAGATTATCCTAGACGTAAAATGCCCCGGATCGAATGAAGCGGCGCGCAATCACTGGCCTAATCTCGAACGCTTGCGCAACGATAAGGACGAAATCAAATTTGTCATCGCAAGCCGCGCGGATTGGGACTTTGCGCGTGAGATAATCGAGCGCTTTGAGCTTGAGAAACGCGCTCATGCGGTGCTCGTCTCGCCTGTCTGGAGCGCAGTGGATTTTCAGGAAATGGCTGATTGGATCAGCGGCAGCGGCCTCGACGTGCGTATGCAATTGCAGATGCACAAACAGATTTGGGGAGCGGAAGCCAGAGGCGTTTGAATCGAAGCGGGAAGGCGTAAGGATGAAGGCGGAAGAAGGCAGTAGTAGTCAGAAGTCGGAAGTCAGGAGTCAGAATGAAAGCAATGATAATCTTGCCGCTGATTCGTCTGTTTCGTCCATTCGCCTTCAGCTTTCATCGTTAGCGATTTGTCTTGTTTCCGGCGGTATGGATTCATGCGTAACGGCGGCTATTGCGCGCGAGGAAAATGAGGAACTGGCATTTCTGCACGTTTCCTACGGGCAGCGCACGGAAGAACGCGAGCGACGCGCTTTTGAAGATTTGGCCGATTACTATCAGGTCAAGCACAGGCTCGCCGTTTCAATCGAATATCTGGCGCGCATCGGCGGTTCGTCCTTAACGGATCAAAGCATTCCAATCGCCGCCGCCGATTTTTCGTCAAACGAAATTCCGACAAGCTATGTGCCGTTTCGCAATGCGCATCTGCTGGCGATTGCCACGAGTTGGGCGGAAGTGTTACAAGCAAGGCGCATTTACATCGGCGCGGTGGCGGAGGATTCATCCGGCTATCCTGACTGCCGCCCGGAGTTTTACGCGGCGTTTCAGAAAACGATAGACATCGGCACCAAGCCGGAAACAAAAATAGAGATTGCAACGCCCGTTATCGCGCTCAGGAAAAGCGAGATCGTGCGTCGCGGCATTGAACTCAAAGCGCCGCTTCAACTGACTTGGTCTTGTTACGAAGCAGGAACGCGCGCCTGCGGACAATGCGATTCCTGCGCGCTTCGCTTGCGCGGTTTTCACGAAGCGCATGTGCCAGACCCGATTGCTTATGTCTGAACCGCCGTTTTCCGTCGCAGGCGCTCTTTCCCGAACATGAATTGACAACCGGCAGTCGCATGTTCGCATCATATTCGTCGGAATCCTGCCGGAAACAAAGCATTGAAATCACCTTATACTCAAGGAGACAAATTAACATGCGTATCAATATTTCAAGCCGCATCGCCGCTCTCGTGTTGCTGTGCGCGGTGTTCGCCGTCGCCGCTTCTGCCCAAACAACGGCAGCATCCGGCAAGGTCACAATCAAACAGGCCGATGGCACGCTTGTGCCTGTTCAAGGCGCGGTCATCACTTTTTATCGCACTGATATTAAAGGTAAATATGACACCAAGACGGATAAAGGCGGTAGGTACGTTTACGCGGGGCTGCCTTTTTCAGGCACTTATACGATTGTCGTCAGCGCACCGAACGCACAACCTACTTTCAGGGCTAAAGTGCGCGTCAGCCAGATTCCCGAAACTGATTTCACGCTCGATCCCGGCGACGGAAGAGTATTAACACTTGAAGAAATAAACGCCGCTAACGCTACCGGGAGTCCCACTGGCAACGCGCCCGCCAATGAAGCCGAGATGCGCCGCCGTAAAGAAGCAATGGAAAAGGAGATGACGGCTGTCAAAGCCGAAAACGAAAAAGCGACGGCCACTAATGCCCAGCTTAACGAGATTTTGAAAAGCGGCACTGCCGCTTTTACCAGCAAAAACTATGCGCAGGCAATTGCTTCCTTCGATCAGGGGATTCAAGCTGATCCGACGCAATCCATTTTCTACACCAACAAATCCATTGCTTTACGCTTGCTCGCTGCAGATAAATACAACACCGCGATCAAAGCTAAAGATACCGCGGGCATTACTGCGGCACGTGCGGATTTCAAAACCGCCGCCGATCTATCAGATAAAGCCGTCACACTTTACCGCGCGAATAAAGCTAAGAATGCGGCAGGCGGAGCAAACGCGGCGGGCAACGCGCCTAACGAAGAATTGACCTTTTACCTAACTCCGCGCGTGGAAACCTATCGCATTGCGATTCAAGCCAACACGCCCAACGTTGCGGATGCCGCGACCAAGGCCTTCCAAGACTACCTCGCCGTTGAAACAGACACGGCCAAGAAAGCCAAAGCACAGTCGAATCTCGCAGAAGCACTGCTCCAAAGTGGTCAGACCGATCAGGCTATCGCTGCTTATCGCGCTATTTTGAGCAGCAGCCCGAACAACGCGGATGCGCTCTATGGACTCGGCATCGCGCTTTCGAGCAACGACGCAACGCTTTCTGAAGCGCGCGAGATGCTCAAACGCTACGCGGCGACGGCTCCGGCCAATGACTCTCACAAGCAGGATGCTGCGACCGTGATCGAAGCACTAAATCAGGCACTTAAGGCGGCTCCTGCCCAGAACGATACAGGCAAAGCGAAAAACTCACGCCGCAAAGGATAAGAGCCTCACATCACCGCTTTGAAGCCCTGAAATGCTGCGGAACAGCAGTGTTTCAGGGCTTTTCTTTGTACTCACTTCCGCTCTCTAGTCACCACTTAAACTTTTCATCTTGACACTGTAGAACGTTCACGCTATTATCCTTGTGCAACGGTGTTTAGCATCGTTTGCTACATATAAACGAGCGTGTTGTGCAGCCGCAATTGGCAGATGATTTCCCGATTTTTTTGCAACCGCCCTCCCTCCCTTAGACTTTCGTCAACGCTTCTTCTGGAACCACTCGAAAGATGTCAGCCAAACTAGGCGAAATCCTCGTCCGCGAAAACCTACTGAACGCGCAACAATTGCGCGAAGCACTCGATTACCAGCGCGAGCATGGTGGTCGGCTCGGCTTTAATCTCGTCAAACTCGGCCTTGTTTCCGACGACATGATTACCGCCGTGCTATCGCGTCAATACGGCGTGCCGTCGGTCAATCTCGAACTCTTCGACATCGAAGAAAGCGTGATTCGCCTTATTCCGCAAGACGTGGCGCAGAAATACTCCGTGCTGCCGCTCTCGCGCGTCGGCGCGACTTTAACGCTGGCGATGGTCGATCCGACGAATGTTTTTGCGATGGACGACATTAAGTTTATGACGGGCTTGAACATCGAGCCGGTCGTCGTTTCGGAAGCGAGCGTGCAGGAAGCGATTGCGAAATATTATTACCAATCGCGCGAGATAGAGCTTGTGGGCGTCGGCGGCGAGGTAACCGTCGAAGGCATGAACGGCAACGGGCATGGCTCGCTCGCGCACTCTGATCTAGCCACGCTCGCCAATCTGGAATTCGACATGGACGGCGCGGACGGCGTCGAAGTCATTAACGACGAAGACGAAATAGATTTGTCTTCGCTCGCGCGCATGAGCGAAGACGCGCCCGTCGTGCGTCTCGTCAACGTACTTTTAGTTGATTCCCTGCGTCGCGGCGCGAGCGACATTCACATCGAGCCTTACGAAAAAGAGATGCGCATACGCTTTCGCATCGACGGCATTCTTTACGACGTGATGCACCCGCCGATGAAGATGCGCGACGCGCTTATTTCGCGTCTTAAGATTATGTCGAAGCTGGACATCTCGGAAAAGCGTCTGCCGCAGGATGGCCGCATCAAAATCAAATTGAAGGTCGAAGGCCGCTCGCGCGAATTGGACTTCCGCGTTTCGACTTTGCCGACGCTCTTCGGCGAAAAAGTCGTGCTCCGCCTGCTCGACAAAGAAAAGCTGATGCTGGATATGACGAAGCTCGGCTTTGAACCCGAATCGCTCGTCAAATTTCAGCGCAACATCTCGCGTCCCTACGGCATGGTCTTAGTCACAGGCCCCACCGGATCGGGTAAAACCAACACGCTTTATTCTGCGCTGCAAGCCTTGAACACAACGGAAACGAACATTATGACGGCGGAAGACCCCGTCGAGTTCAACTTGCCGGGCATCAACCAAGTGCAGATGAAGGAGCAGATCGGGTTGAACTTCGCCACCGCGCTTCGTTCATTCCTGCGCCAAGACCCGAACATCGTTCTCGTCGGCGAAATACGCGATTTCGAGACCGCCGAAATTGCTATCAAGGCCGCGCTCACAGGCCATTTAGTTCTTTCCACGCTTCACACGAACGACGCGCCTTCCACCATTTCGCGTTTAATGAACATGGGCATAGAGCCTTTTCTTGTCGCCACCTCCGTCAACTTGATTCAGGCGCAGCGCCTTATTCGCCGCGTCTGCAAGGACTGCAAAACAGACCATCCGACGCCGCCCGAAGCCTTGATTGAAGTCGGCTTTTCGCCTGAGGAAGCCAAACAACTCAAGATTTACAAAGGCACGGGCTGCCAGACCTGCAACAACACAGGATACAAAGGGCGCGTCGGCCTTTACGAAGTCATGGAAATCACGGACGAGATACGCGAGTTGATCTTGATCGGCGCTTCCGCTTTGGAGCTTAGAAAAAAAGCGGTTGACGACGGCATGATTACACTGCGCGAATCCGGCCTCCAAAAAATACGCAACGGAGTGACAACCATCGAAGAAGTCGTGCGGGAAACGGTGGCTTGAAAAGGAATTTGAGAAGTATGCTACGCACAATCGTTCTATCGATCATGGTTTTAATCGGGGTGGCCTTCACGCTGCCCTTCACCAATTCGCTCGCCGAGAGCGCTCATGCGGCGGCATCGCATCGTATGCACCGCCACTCGCGCGCATGGTGGCGTCGTCGCCGCGCTCGCCAACGCATGAACCGCGAAGCTGCTTTGCGCAGACGCGAAGCTTCCCTCGCCGCCTCCAATACACCGAACGCCAACGCGCCGCTCGCAGATTTATGGGCGACGAGCGTTGCCGCAACGCCGTTGCCGAATGCCGACGCCGCCCGCGCCGGAGCTTACAATAATCCGCGCGCTTCGATTAATTTAAAAATGCCGGAAGGCTGGAGCAGTCAGGCGGCTGCGCTGAACGGCGACATGCGTTTTCGCGTTCTTGCCGATAACCAGATAGCGGGTCAGGCGATGCTTTCGCTCATTCCCGCCAACTTGCCCGCGAACAATCAAACAGACGACGGCGGAGCGATGGGAAGACGCAGCAATCGCTTGCTCGGACGCTTTGCGCACGCGGACTTGCGCCGCCTCGTGATTAATAAAATGGTTGCGGCGGGCGGCTGGGTCGTCAATGATTACGAACGCTTGATCGGCGGACGCAAAAGCTTTGTCGTGCTCGCGCAAACTCCCGCGTCTGGCGACGGGCGCTACCCCGCGCAGTCTTGGACGTTCTATTTCACTGAACGTAATGACCGCGTTTACAGCCTACAGATGAGCACGCTGCCGCAATATGCTAATCAATTAACCACGCAGTCCGAGCAGCTACTCGCCTCTTTTCATGCCAGCGACAATGCAGTGCTCGCGTCCACGCCCGGGCATTAAATTTCCGGGCATTAAATTTCCGGGCAGTAAATTGTCGGATATTCAAAATTTTTCCGCTTAACTTTTCGATAGGGCGCGACGTTGTTTCAAGCGCGCTTAGTCAAACAGCTTTACCAACCCACGCACGCTGCGCTCGCCGCGTGATGCAAAAATTCTCTTCGGGAAAACATCCATGACAAACGAACCCGTCGCGCAAATCACTCTCTCCGAGCTTCTCAAGAAACTTTCTGAACTCGGCGGTTCAGACCTTCACATCACCACTAACACGCCGCCGCAGGTGCGCGTTGACGGGCATCTGCGCCCGCTCGACAATTACCGCGTGCTTACTTCCGCAGACACGAAGCAACTCGCTTACTCTGTGCTGACGGACGCGCAAAAGCATCGCTTCGAGGAAAGTTTGGAACTGGATTTTTCCTTTGGCGTCAAAGGCCTCTCGCGTTTTCGCGCGAATCTTTTTAACCAGCGCGGCGCAGTCGGCGCGGTCTTTCGCGCGATTCCCTACGAGATAAAGCCGTTCGACGCGCTCGGCCTTCCGCCCATAGTCAAACAGCTTTGCGATAAACCGCGCGGCCTCATACTCGTCACAGGCCCGACGGGTTCCGGCAAATCCACCACGCTCGCCGCGATGATCGACAAAGTCAACGTTGACCGCCACGAACACATACTGACCATCGAAGACCCGATTGAATTTCTGCACAACCACAAGAACTGCATCGTTAATCAGCGCGAAGTCAACGCCGACACGCGCGGATTCGCCGAAGCGCTTCGCACAGCGCTTCGCCAAGACCCGGACGTTGTGCTCGTCGGCGAAATGCGCGATCTCGAAACAATCGAATCCGCTCTCCGCATCGCCGAAACAGGCCATTTAACATTTGCGACGCTACACACCAATTCCGCCGCTTCGACCATCAACCGCATCATCGACGTGTTTCCTTCGGATCAGCAGTCGCAAGTGCGCGCGCAGCTCTCGCTCGTGCTCGAAGGCATTTTGTGTCAAACGCTTTTGCCGCGCGCAGAAGGCACAGGCCGCGCGATGGCGCTCGAAATTCTGATGCCGAACCCTGCCATAAGAAACTTGATCCGCGAAGATAAAGTCCACCAGATTTATTCAATGATGCAAACGGGTCAGGACAAGTACGGAATGCAAACCTTTAATCAAGCGCTCGCCTCGCTTTACCACAAGCGCCAGATAACAATGGAAGTCGCGTTGCAGCGCTCCTCCAACACAGACGAACTGCGCGAATTGATCGAACGCGGTTCCGGCCTCAACACAGGCAACGGCAACGGCGCGCCCGGCACGAAGCCTCCCGGAATGCACCCCAGCCCATACGCACAAGGCCGTCCCGTCGGCGCACGTCCCGGCGCAAGATAAAAAAAGCAGATGCTAGATGTTAGAGGCTGGCTGTTAGTAATTAACTCTTAACCAACATCTAGTATCTAACATCTAGCATCTGTCCTTTCGAGGAGTTTCGATAACCATGCCCACATATGTTTTCAAAGGCCGCAACCGGCTCAACGAAGTAATTGTCGGCGAGCGCGTCGCGGATAATCGTGAAGCCTTGCGGCAACTGCTGCGCCGCGAGCAAGTCATACTTACATCCGTCAAGGAAAAAGGGCGCGAGATCGGCATTCCCAAAATCGGCAGAGGCAAAAAAGTAAAATCCAAAGACCTCTCGATTTTCACGCGCCAATTCTCCGTGATGATCGACGCCGGGCTTCCGCTCGTGCAGTGTCTGGACATTCTCGCGCAGCAGCAGGACAACAAATTCTTTCAACAGGTCTTGATGCAGGTGCGGCAGGACGTGGAAGAAGGTTCGACGCTCGCGGCGGCAATGGCGCGCCACCCGAAGGTCTTCGATCAGCTTTACGCCAACATGGTGGAAGCGGGCGAAACGGGCGGTATTCTCGACTTGATTCTTCAGCGCCTTTCGACGCACATCGAAAAGGCCGTTAAGCTGCAGCGCGATGTCATCTCGGCGCTGATTTATCCGTCGGCGGTCATCGTCATGGCAGTCGGCGCCGTCGCCGTCATTATGGTCTTCGTGATTCCGCAATTTCAAAACATTTTTCAAGGACTCTTAGGCCCCGGCGAACTCTTGCCGCTCCCGACGCGCATCGTCGTCGGCATCAGCGACTTTCTCGCGGGCTGGGGCGGCCTTGTCATGCTCGGCTCGATTATCGGCACGGTGGTCGCCCTGCGCTCGTGGTATCAAACTCCGACGGGACGCCTCAAACTCGACACAATTATTCTCAAGCTTCCGCTTTTCGGCAGCATCATGCGCAAGATTGCCGTCGCGCGTTTTTCGCGCACGCTCTCGACGCTGCTTTCTTCGGGCGTGCCGATTCTGCAATCGCTCGACATTACGGCGCGCACTGCCGGAAACGTCGTCATCGAACGCGCGATTATCAAAGTGCGCGAAGGCGTGGAGCGCGGCGAAAACTTTGCCGATCCGTTAAAGGCAACGGAAGTTTTCCCGAGCATGGTTTCGCAGATGATCGGCATCGGTGAACAAACCGGCGCACTCGATGCGATGCTCGGCAAGATTGCAGATTTCTACGAGCAGGAAGTGGATGCGGCAGTCGCCAACTTGCTGACCTTGATGGAACCGCTCCTGATAGGCTTTCTCGGCGTCACCATCGGCTCCATCGTCATCGCCATGTATCTGCCGCTCTTTACACTAATCGGCAAGATGGCGACTCAGCACTAAACTCTTACGAGGGAATTCGACATTGCGCGCAAGAGCGCTACTCTTGCGCGGTTAAAGCTAAAGCGGCCAGCATTGTGAATGCTGGCCGCTTTCTATTTTGCGATAAGTTTCCGCTTGAGCGGCACTCGCCTCATCCGCTTCCGAGACAATCTCTTTATCGCGGAAGCAGCTTGTCGAGCGACTTGACTAAATCCTCGCCGCGAAGCTGCGGTTGGTCTTTCCTTTGCTGATTGAGGGAAATCACTTTGCCGTCGGGGCCAAGTAGTAACGTCGTCGGAAACAAATGTATGCGGTAACGCATTTCAAGCGATTTGATGCTGTCCATTGTTGCCTGCGGCCATGTCAGGCCGTTCTTTTCCAACAGCGGCTTGATAAGCTGCGGCTCAGGATCATTGTTCATGCCGAGTATCTCGAAACCGCGCGTCTGAAATTTAGTGTAGGCATACTTTTGGTACGGCAGTTCGCGGCGGCACGGGCAGCACCACGCCGCCCAGAAATCGACGAGCACATACTTGCCGCGAAATTCCGACAGCCGACGCTTTTTTCCACGAAAGTCGGTAAACGTAAAGTCAGGCATTTCCGCGCCGACCTCAAGCTCGATGCGTTTGTAATCCGTTGCCGGATGCTCGCGTAACACGATCTCGTTTTTCTCGACATCGACGCGCTTTGTGGAAACGTAGTGATCGCCCAAATGAAACACAATCGTTTCGTCATCGGCGGCGGCTGACTCTGACGAAAAGCGGTCTGTGTCGATATGCCCGTCGCCATTGGTGTCGATACCTAAGGAACCGTTGAGCGCGTTGATCTTCTTCGTTCGCGGATTGAAAATGTATTGCACCATCGTCTTGCGTCCTGCCACATCGACAATTCCGCGCGCGAACGCTTCCTTTGATTGCAAGACAAGGCGCTCGCCTTCCTTCAATTCATCCGAAGCGACGTCCTTGTAATACTGAACGAATATGGGATAGCTCTGGAATAACGAAGATTTCATACGCAAATTAATCGTCGCTTCCAGAATATAAGGATTACCGTCTGCGCCTTTTTTGAGAGCGATTCGCTCATCGTCTTCTATGACGCGATTGTTATTAAGATCGACGCGCATGAATGGCTCTGCGCCGGGCGGCTCAAAGAGCAGCGCGAGCACAGCCGGTTTGTCCTGTAACGGATCGAAAAGATAAGCGCCGGTCACTTTGTCTGCGGCATCCGGCTTTGTCGTGAACTTTATTTTCGAGAGATCGATGACAGGCTTGAACGTGACTTGATCGGGGTCTTCCGTGGCGGGCGCAAGCTCCGCCGAAAATTGACCGCGATACTCTGTATCACTCGCGGCGGGCGCGGCGAAAGCGGCAGGATGAGCGACGGGCGAGATTGCTGCACAGAATAGTATAAGCGCCAAGAGGACATTCTTCGTTCGCTGTGAATAGGACACAATTTTCTCCTTACGATATGAAATAATTTCCCGCCGCATCAGAGCACAGCGCGGCGATGAAGATTTTGTTTATGGAGTGCGCGAATTGGAATGAATTGTTTATGGCTTCACCGTCGCGGAGGATTCGAGGCGCTCTATCTCCGCCAGCGCGAGCGCATATTCGACAAAGTTTTTGTTGCCGTTTTCCTTTACCCATTTCAAATGATCGAGGGCGGCTTTCGTGTCTCCCTTGAGCGACAAGTCCAGCCCGACGTAGGCATGTGCTTCCGTTTGTTTATCGTTGTCGGCGGCGAGCGAAAAAAGATCGGCTTCCTTCAATTCCCCGCTTAAATAGCGCATCACAGGATAAGGCCATTCCGCAGTGTCGCATTTGCTTGCCGCGTCGTTCAGGAAGCGCGCGGCATCCGCGTCGCGGTGCGCTTGGCGTGAACCGAGAACGGCGATCAGCGCCATGTACTGCGAATGTGTATCTCGCCAGCCCTGTTGTCTAAGATACATCGTCGCATCCATCGCGGCGGAGAATCCTTTGCCGATTCTTAAATAAATGTAACTGCGCGCGCGGCGAATATTCGGATCGCGCGGATCGAGTTGCACTGCCTTTTGGAAAGACGCCATCGCTTCATCTTCGCGCTTAAGCCTTAAGAAATCGTAGGCAAGCGCGACATGCGGTTTTGCGATGTCCGGTTTGAGCGCGGCGGACTTCCGGTATTCGCTCATCGCGGATTCAATTCGATCTTCTTCGTCGAGAATCGTTCCGTACAGGTAATGTGCCTGATAATTGTCGGCGTCGAGCGCGAGCGCTTTTTCGATGAGCGGCTTTGCTTCCGTCAATTTTCTTTCACGCAAGCGAAGCTCGCCCAGCGAAAGATATGCCGCAGCGCAGTGATCGTCGAGCGCGATGGCTTGCTGTAAACGCTTACCGGCTTCTTCTGCTCTGCCCGTGCGCATCAGCATATCGCCTAATCGCGCAGTCGCTTCTGCTTCCGAAACAGCGGTCACGTCGGCGTCTTTGGCGTAATCTAATTTTTTCTTGAAAGTATAAGTGACGGCGGGAAAAGTGAACCGGCTGATGTACTGCCGCAGTTCTTTTTGCATCGTCTGGTAGTCGGTCTGGAACGACTGCCGAAAGTTTTCTTCGATAGACAAATTGCCGTTCAGGTTGGCGATAAACTGACCTAGCTGCGGGCGTCGTTTTCCTTCTTCTCCGAGCATCAAATAGTGTATCAGCACCCACGACTGTGCATAGAACATGCCGACTTTCCCGCGCTCGTTATATTCGGGCGATTTTTGGCTTACGTTAAGCAGTTTGTCGAGCGGCAACAAAGTTCCTTGACGAAGTTCGAGTATGTGGCGCGCGATGGGAGCGCCGAGAGAAAACTTCGAGCCGTCGTCAGCCGGTTCAAATGTGCTGTAAAATTCAGCCATGCCTTCGTTGAACCAGAGCGGCGCGCGATTGATATTATTGTCAATCACGAAATGCTCGTATTCGTGAAAGATGACTTCCAGCGGATTCAGCCCGCGTGTTTCCGCAGTCAAGGCGATATAGTTGATGTCTGCGGTGCGCTGAAAATATCCGCCGACGTTTTCCTGAACCTTGCCTTTGTATAGCGGCTTAAAGGGCTTGAAGGAATCATGGTTTTTGAAAAGCACGACGACTGTCGGAATGTTCGTTGTGACTTTCGCCTTCGGCAAAAGAAGCGAGATCGTATAACGAAATTCTTCTAGCTGAAGCGCGACTTTGCGCATATCACGCTCACTCGCGTTACCGATAATCGTAAAATTCTGCGTGCGCAATTGCGTCCAATTCTCCTTCGCCTGTAAAAATGAAGGACAGACGAGCAGAAGAACAGCGGACAAGACGATGCTTGATTTGTGCGGAGTGAAGAATCTTTTATTCATAAGTAAGGCAGCCTTGTAGAGTGCAAGTGTCTGGTCGTTACTTCCATATATTAGCGGCTTATCGAGGCGGAATCAATTGCATGTTTTCCCGCATGATTACAAAGGCGATAAAGTGGTGTAAGTTTCCGGCGTCAGCTAAATGATTCGTGTGCGCTTTGTGGTGCAGTATCTTTCGCTAAATTCTTTTCGCGGACAAGGACAAAGGATGAAGCTTGCGAACAAACGATTGAAGGTCGGATGCTGCGGGTTTCGCGCGGCGCGCGCGGACTATATGCAAATGTTTCCGGTGGTCGAAGTGCAGCAGACGTTTTATCAGCCGCCGCAAATCTCTACGCTCAAAAGGTGGCGTGAAGATGCGCCAAAGGATTTCGAGTTCACAATCAAAGCATGGCAGCTAATCACCCATGAAGCGCGCAGCCCGACTTATAAACGCCTCAAGCGCGAGTTGACGGAAACAGAGCGCGAAGAGTGCGGCGCGTTTCGTTTGACCCCGATTGTCAAAGAAGCTTGGGCAATGACTGCCGCGTGCGCCGCCGCGCTCAAAGCGACGCGCATACTGTTTCAATGCCCCGCGAGTTTTACGCCGACAGCGGGAAACGTCCGAAACATGCGCCGCTTTTTTTCCACAATCGAACGCGCCAAGAATCAATCGTTCTTCTGGGAACCGCGTGGTGGTTGGCCGCCGGAATTAATCCTGAAGCTATGCCGCGAACTCGAATTAACGCATGTCGTCGATCCTTTCGCGGCGCGCACGGTGACGCCGGAGCGTGTTTATTATCGCCTGCACGGGCGCAACGGCTGGCGTTATGTTTACGAGAATGAAGAATTGGAGGAACTGCTGGAAATGCTGCCGCCGCAAGATTCGACTGCGAAAAATTCAGCTTCTTATATCTTCTTTAACAACGTCCGAATGAGCGAAGACGCCGCGAGATTCCAGCAACTCGCTGAAGACAAAAATTGAATTCAAACTTAAGCAAAGAAGCAAACAAAGCGGCGCGAGTAAATCAACGATGTGCTTTGTGCGGCAAAATGTTCAGCATTCAATTTCAGTTTGTTCATTCACGAATTCTATTATCAAGCGGGCGAGTTCTTCCGGCGAATTATAATTAACGGCGTGCGCGGCGTGCGGCAAAATCTTCAATCGCCCGCCCGCAGATAATCGCGCGACTTCCGCTGCCCAATCTTGCGGCACAATCGGATCGCGCCCGCCGCGCACGACGAGCACGGGCGCATGTATGTGCGGCAATTTTTCTTCGATGCAATCGGCGATGGCATAGCGAAGCGTGCGCGCGCCGCGTTTCAAACCGGCACGGAGATAATCGCTGACCGCAATCGACGTCAGCGAGAGCGGTTCGCGCATCGCGTCGAGCAGCAGGCGCGCAAGTTGGCGCGAGACGACGCGCGCGCGGGCGTCTATTGTCGGCGCAATCAGCACTGCCCTTTCGACGCGCGCGGGAAAATGCGCTGCCAGCTCAACGATGATTTGCGTCCCGAAGGAATTGCCGACGAACACTGCGCGCTCGATATTCACGGCATCCATCCACCACGCCAGATAATCGGCAAGCTCCGCGATGGTCAAAGCGCGCGGCGGCTTATCGCTTCGCCCGAAGCCGGGCAGATCAGGCACATAGACGTTGGCGAAATGAATCAATCTCTCCGCCGTCGGCATCATGTAACGCCCGGACATGCCGAGTCCGTGAACGAGCACGATGTCGTGTTGGTGTTGTTGATGCGCGTCAGTTTGCGCGGTGCGCTCGCTTGCGCGCGCGTGCATCATTAAATCCTTAACCTGTGTAAAAATGCTCTGCATCATTTGACCGCGCGCCGCTCGATCTTTACTTTACACTTGATCGAAGAATCCATTGTTAAGTGTTCATCAGGAAGCAATATGAAACGCGCGCGTTTTCTCGTACGCAATTTTGATGCAGGCGCGGCGGTCGAAACTTTTTTGATCGCGGCGATTGCTTCGATACTGATAATTCGTTTGTTTCTACGGCTCACGAATTACCCGCAACTCGGCGGCGGCGGATTGCACGTCGCACACATGTTGTGGGGCGGCCTGTCGATGATGGCGGCAATTATCATTCTGCTTTCCTTTCTCGGCAAGACCGCCGCCACGCTCGGCTCCATTCTCGGCGGGCTTGGCTTCGGTTTGTTCATAGACGAAGTCGGAAAGTTCGTGACGAGCGATAATAATTATTTCTTCAAGCCCGCCGTCGCGCTCATCTATTTGATTTTCGTGCTGTTGTTTCTCGTGCTTCGCGCGCTGCACGCACGGCGCGAGTTTACAGGCCATGAGTATCTCGTCAACGCTTTGCGCGCGATGGAAGAAGTGGCGCGGCGCGATCTGGACGAAGATGAACAAAAGCTGGCGCTCGATTATCTGAAGCAAAGCAACGCGGAGCTTCCGCTCGTCGCCGCGCTTAAAGGCGCGTTGGCGCACACGGATTTACGGCGCGCGCCTGTCGAGCCTTCGCTGTTTGTGCGCGGCAAAAAGCTTGTCACAGACTTTTATAAATTCATTGCCGGAGCGCGCTGGTTCGGCCTTGCGGTCATCGTTTTTTTCATAGGGCAGTTGATCGCCAAAAGCATTTACGTGTTCGTGTTGATTTTTATTGTCGGACTGCGCCGCGAACAAATTCTAAACTACCGCATCCTCGGATTAATCGTAGGGCAAATACGGCATTTGTCGTTTCTCGATTGGGCGGAGATCGCTTCGTCTTTGCTTTCCGGCATCTTCGTGCTGTGCGGCGTCGTGCTCATACGGCGCGCGAAGCTGACGGCTTACAGAATGTTCGAGCGCTCGGTTGTCGTTTCTATTTTACTAACGCAGGTTTTCGCGTTCTACAAGGAACAATTCTCTGCTTTGCTCGGACTGCTTTTCAACATCGCCGTACTGCTCGCCTTGCGCTTTATGATCGAGCGCGAAAGGAGTGCGCAATCCGTTACGCCTCGCTTATAATCCGGCGAAAAGGAGTATCGCAAAACGTTTATGTCTTTTACACAAAAGCCGCGCCCGTTGACCATTCTGTGTCTGGCAAGCTACGCCAAAGGCGCGGAGTTTATGCGCGAATGCAAGCGGCAGAAAGCGCGTGTGCTGCTGTTGACTTCGCGGAGCATCGCAGATTCACAGGAATGGCCGCGCGAAAGCATCGACGAGATATTTCTCGTCCCGGACGTTAACCACAAATGGCCGCGTGAGGATGTTGTCAAAGGCGTCAGTTATCTGGCGCGCAGCGAAGCGATTGACCGCATCGTGCCGCTCGATGATTTCGATCTGGAGACGGCAGCCGCCTTGCGCGAGCATTTGCGCGTGCCGGGCATGGGCGAAACGACGACGCGCTATTTCCGCGACAAGCTGGCGATGCGGCTCCGGGCGCAGGAAGCGGGCTTGCTCGTCCCCGAATTCGTGCATGTCCTCAACTACGAAAAGCTTTCAGAGTTCGCTAAAAAGATTTCGCCGCCGTGGATGCTTAAGCCGCGCTTCGAGGCCGGAGCCATCGGCATCAAAAAAGTAAACTCCATCGAAGAACTCTGGCTGCTCATCGAAGAACTCGGTGACCGGCAATCGCTTTATCTCTTGGAGCGCTATGTGCCGGGCGACATCTTTCATGTCGATTCGATTGTCGCCGAACGCGAAGTAGTTTTCTCGGTCGCCAATCGCTACGGGCATCCGCCGCTCGAGGTCACGCGCGGCGGCATTTTCACGACGCAAACGATGCTGCGCGGGTCGGCGGACGAACAGGCGCTGCTGCTTTTCAATCGCGCCGTGCTCAATACGAAAAATCTGCTGCGCGGCGTGTCGCACACAGAATTCATCAAGGGCGCGGCAGACGGGCGTTTCTATTTTCTGGAAACATCGGCGCGCGTCGGCGGCGCAAACATCGCGGATTTAATCGAAGCGGCGAGCGGCCTGAATCTATGGGCGGAGTGGGCGAAGATAGAGCTTGCGGGCGGCGATTGGAAATATGAATTGCCCGCCGCAGTGCGCGAGGATTACGCGGGCTTGATTGTTTCTCTTGCGAGACAGGAATATCCCGACACGTCCGCTTATCAAGAAACGGAAATCGTCTGGCGAATGCAGAAGCGCCATCATGCGGGACTCATCGTCAAGTCACACGACCCGCAGCGCATCGAAGCATTGTTGGATGAATTCACCGCGCGTTTTTACAGGGATTTCTTTACCACAGAGCCGCCGCTCGAACGAGCAATGGAATGAGATCATTGCTTTGTCCGAAACCGCATAGCTTAACCAACGCGGGACAATTTCGGAAAGCGTTTCAGGCGAGTTCTTTGAAGTGCGCGCGTATCTCTCGGAAGTCCGTGCGTATTTCCCGCATATCGGCGCGCGTCTCGAATGTCGTGCTTGCCAAACGGTCAACCAGCGTTTCGACTCTATCGAGCCGTGCATCTATCTGGTCGAGTCGCGCATTCATGACGGCGAAGCCTTTGTCCATCCGCTCGCCGATTTCGTTCATGCGTTCGAGTAAGGTGTCGAGTGTGGGTTTGGTGATGTTTTCGCTCATGCGGAAAATGATACGCCGGTTACAGGTCGTAAGCAAGAATTTGTAAACGAGAAAAATAAAATTTCATTCAAACTCCGGTGATGAAAATTGATGTGATAATTATCGGCGCGGGCGCTGCCGGATTGATGTGCGCGATGGAAGCGGGCAAGCGCGGGCGTAGTGTGCTCGTGCTTGAACACGCCGGAAGCGTCGGCAAAAAAATCGCCGTCTCCGGCGGCGGGCGCTGCAACTTCACGAACACAGATACACGTCCCGAAAATTATCTATCCGCCAATCCGAATTTCTGCAAATCCGCGCTCGCACGCTACACGCCCGCAGATTTTGTCGCGCTCGTAGAAAAGCACAATATTCGTTATCACGAAAAAAAGCTCGGTCAACTTTTCTGTGATGGCAGCGCGCGCGAGATCATAGACATGCTGCTCGCGGAATGCGCGTTGGCCGGAGTGGAGATTCGCCTCAATTGCGAAGTGCGCAAAGTTGAAAAGGCTTCCACGTTCATCATTGAAACGAATGCGGGAAATTATGAATCGGAAAGTTTGGTGATTTCGACGGGCGGGCTGTCGATTCCGAAAATCGGGGCGACGGATTTCGGTTATCGCATCGCGCGGCAATTCGGCCTGCGCATACAGGAAACACGCCCGGCGCTCGTGCCTTTGACGTTTGCGGCGAACGAGTTGGAAGCATTAAAGGAATTGAGCGGCGTTTCAATCGACGCGCTCGCACGCTGCAACAAAATGGAATTCCGCGAAAACGTTTTGCTGACGCATCGCGGCTTGAGCGGCCCCGCCATCTTGCAAATTTCTTCGTACTGGAAAAAGGGCGATACGCTTTCACTCGATCTGCTGCCCGAAAAAAACGCTCTCTCGATTCTCGAAGAAAAACAGAAAAGCGAAATCGAACTGGCGAATCTGCTCACGCAATATTTGCCCAGACGCTTCGCTCAAGCGTGGTGCGCGCTTTATGCGAAGTCGAAACCGCTTAATTGTTATACGAGCGATGAGCTAAAGAAAATCGCCTCTCGGTTGAACGACCTGCAACTTGCGCCGGACGGAACGGAAGGCTACAACAAAGCGGAAGTGACGTTTGGCGGCGTCGATACACACGATTTATCTTCCAAGACAATGGAAGCCCGAAGCCTTCCCGGCCTTTATTTTATCGGCGAAGTCGTTGATGTGACGGGGCATCTCGGCGGCTATAATTTTCAGTGGGCGTGGGCATCCGGCTTCGCCGCAGGCCAATACGCGTGAAGATAAATTTAAGCAGCGGCGGCTAATTTTTTAGGAAAGAAACGCTGCTGCTGGCGGCGCAGTTCGTCGGCTAACGGCCTGTAAATTTCCCGCTCGCCTTCTTCGTTCGCGTAATCCCACAAACCGTTATGGCAATGGCGTTCGTCGTCCCAGCCCGGATGATTGATAATCGGGTAAAGGCAAATGCCTTCGATGTGCGCTCCCGCGTTTCTCGCCGCCGATACTTCATCACTGATATAAGCAAGCCAAGGCGCGCGATCTTCGTTTTCCGCGCCGGTCTCCGCGATGAACAAAGGGCGGCGATAACGCTCTCGAATTTCAAGCAGAATGTCTCTGAACGGGCGGTAAAGCTCATGCGTGCGCGCGAGTGCCAGCGAAGGATTAAACGCGGGCGTGTTGTGTATCCACTGATTGTGCGGGTAGTAATTAACGCCGATGATGTCCAGATATCTTTCCGCGCCGCCGAGTTGCGGCCACATACGCCCTGCCAGCATGTCCCACGCTTGGTACTGCGCAAGGCGGTGGCCTTCGGCGTCCGCGCGTTCATGTGGCCTATACGGATCGGCGACGATGTTTATTACCGGATCAGAGTGAAGAATTCGGGTTTCGGGCAGCACGCTCCACACGGCTTCGATGCTTTCGATAGCCGCTCTCACAAGTTGCGTTTTCAATTCAAAGCCGCGCCGCTCGGTGTACGGATAGAAATATCCGACCTCGCCGCTCGCCCACGCGAGAAAGGAAATCTCGTTGATCGGCGAAATGAACTGCACGCCGTTCGTTTCATTCGCCAGCAGTTCGGCGAAGGCGCGTGAGAGGCGCGCGAAGCTTGGCACAAACTCCGGCTTGAACACGTCCAAGTAATCAGGCCAACCGTAGTGGCACAAATCCCATATGATCTGCGTGTTCGTTTCGCGGGCGCGGCGAATCATCTGAAGCGCGCTCGAAAAATCGTAATGTCCCGGCGACTTTTCGATTAAGTGCCAGCGAATACCGCTGCGCACAGTGCGTATGCCTTGGCTTTGCAAGCGCAGATAATCTTCGGCGGCGTATGTGTCGTGCGCCGTTGCCGCAATCAAATCGAGCCTGCGGCCTGCCTTCGTGCGATGCGTCGAGCACTCGAAACCACCGACAAAGAAACTCTTAAACAAAGGCTGTTCCGTCAAAGCTAATTTCCATTCAAATTATAAACATCGAAGACCGTGATGCGAGGTGCCGCGCGCAAGCTATTTTCCGGCGGCGGCAGCCATTGCGCGGCGCGTGGGCTGGCGTTGATCGTCCGCGTTATCGTTCCATTTGATTTCGCATTCGCGGAAAAAGCGCGCGAGCGCATCATCGAACGATGAAAGCAGCGTGCCGCGTTCGCTGCCGAGCACGCTGTACAGCGGGCGCGCCGCCGCGAAGTGGAATTCACTCGTCGGGCGCGCTTCGATAAGCGACGCATCTAGATTTGCGTGCGCGGCGACGCGTCGCGCAAACTCTGCCCACGTAAGCGCGCCCGCGTTAGCTAAGTGCCAGATGCCGCGCTCGCCGTCAATCAATAAATCGAGACTCGTATGCACGAGGTCTGGCACGTAGGTCGGCGAAACGACGGAGTCACTCGCGGCAACGAATGTTTGTTTGGCGGCAAGCGTGCGCAGAACTTGCACGGCAAAATTGTGTTCATCCCAGGGGCCGAAAAATGCGCTCGCGCGCACGATCAAGGTCGAAGGATAGGCGTCTAGGACGAGGCGTTCGGCGTCGGCTTTGCTTGCGCCGTACACATTGAGCGGCGCAGGCGCATCCGATTCTAAATAAGGCGTGTCCTTTGTTCCGTCGAAGACCAGATCGGATGAAAAAGTTAGTAGAGAAATGCCACGCGCGGCGCACGCTTCGGCGAGGAGAGCCGCGCCGATTGTATTTTCCCTGCGACATGTTTCCGGTTCGCGCTCGGCGTCGTCCACGCGCACAAAGCCAGCCGTGTTGATTATCGCCCACGGCTCGAACTCCGCGAGAGCCGCGTTGATCGAAGACGCGTCGGCGATGTCTAGTTGTTGCCGGTTGAGCAAACGATAAGACAGTCCGCGCATTTCGCACAAACGCGCAAAGGCCGTTCCGAGCGTGCCGGTTGCGCCCGTGATAAGCAGCGGACGCGTTGCCCCACTTTCCATCTGCACGCCTGCATTCAAAGAACTGTTTTTTTTCGAGTGACGCACTACCGCCGGATACTGCAAGCGCGTTAATCTGTGCCACCAGCCGGGCGCGTCCAGCACGGGATGAGTCGGCGCTTGTCCCGCTGCCAATTCACGCAGCAGGCCAGCGATAGCCGTCGGGCGCGGCGCGGGCGAACGCAAATCGAAAACGCCCGGCTCGTAATGCCCCGCATCCTTTGTCAATAAGGAATTCCAATCGAAGGCTCCGAGCAGCGACCAAGCGGTGACGGCGCGCACGTCCGCGCCTTCGGCGCGCAAACTCTTCGCTCCATCCCATACTTCCTTGATCCAGCGCAATTGCTCTTCGCGCGTGCAGCCCAGATGCGCTTCGGTGATGGCAATGGGCAACTCGTAGCGCTCCCATGTTTCCTTCAGCAGCGAGCGCGCGCCGGTCAAGCCTTCGGCGCAGACGCGCACGGCTTCGATGTCTGCGTAATGATGCCGCTCGTTTCCGCCATGCGTCGAAACGGGATAACGCTCGATGCGTTCGTCAAGAAAGCGCTCGCTCGTCATGTAATGATTGATGCCGATAACGTCCGGCGGGCATGTGTTTTCAAGGAACCACGATAGTTCCGCTTTGCTTGTTCCAGCCAAGCGCAAATAGCTCCACATCGGATGCTGCGGTGTGACGCGCCCGCCGAGCAGATCAAAGCTCAGCCAGCGGCGTTCGTTATCGAAATCCGCTTGATAGGAGAGCGCGCGCGTGCTGTATGTTTTGCCCAGATCGTCTGTTTGAATGAGTTGTGCCGACGGATTTACTTCGCGTATCGCGCGCATCGCAAGCACCGTCGCGCGGCATTGTGTCAGAAGCGCGCGGGCAAACGTTCGATCATCGCGCCCGTGCGGATACCAGTGACCGTAGAGGCCGCTGAAGCGCGCCGTTGTCAAAGGCTCGTTGATCGGCGTGTAGCTTTCCGCCCATGAGTAACGCTCTGCGACGAGGCGCGCGTAGCCCGCGAGTTTTTCGGGAAACTGCGGATCGAGCAGGCTCGTGTGAGGCGGCCCGCTGCCGTGATGCACTAAACCTATAATCGGGCGAATGCCGAGAGAGCGTAAACAGTGCAAGCGCTCGTCTGCCCATTCCCAACTCGCGTGCGCCAAATCTTCTTCCGGCGCAGTCCGCTCCCAGAGCACAGGATAGCGCAGGGCGCGCACGCCTAAATCGGCGAAAAGCAGTAGGTCTGCGAACCTTACATCGTGGCGGCTGCGCGCGAGTTGATCGAAATATCGATCGCCAACGCGATTGAGCGTGCATTCGACTCCGCCCCACAACTCCGGCAGCGCCGCGCACGCTGGCTCGATTGCCTGAACACTGCTCATATCAATCTTCCCGCCTTGATCGTCAAAATGTTTTCTCGCTCCGCAACGAACCGTCAAAGCCATTTCTCTTCAAAGCCGCGCAGAAACGGATTACGATGCGCCGGTTCCCGCAATGCTCTACGGGCTACCGTCCGCGACATAAAATTTACTGTTAAAGCGAACAAATAGTTTACCACGAATGAACAAGTGCATTGGTACTGTGTCGTACAAAATTCCGGCTTTAAGTTGTGCAGCAAACAATTTATGTACCGGATTCAACCGACCGAGATTTGCCTTTGTAAATACGGCTTTCGCTATCTGCCGCAATATAATCAGTTATTTGTTCAGCACTTGATCTACACAAAAAGCTCTTATTTCCGCTTTGTTTCATGCGTGAAACATCTTTCCACGCGTGCGCCAAAGTGTTATAATACCTTCTGAAGTTGATTATTCGTTGAGGAGTTAGAGGAATGATTGGAAAGAAAAAAGAGAATAGTAGGGTGCAAGTCTTTTCACCGGCGGAGCAGCGCGCGGCGCGTTCGGAGCGGATCGAAGTTTTCGAGGCGGAGCCGTATGGCTGGATGGCGCGTTCGGAGAGCGGCGCGACGACGGAGCGCGACTATCATTTGTACTGCGAGCCGCACACGAAGCATCTGGCCTGCACATGCGCGGATTTCGTTTATCGCGGCAACGCCGAACCCGGTTTCGAGTGCAAACACGTTTCGGCGGTGTTGAAATTTATTGCGCGTCGTTATCTGGCTTGTGAATATGAACCAATCAAACAAATGGCGCGCGCGGCTTAAAGCAAAAACTTTGTAGAGCAAAGGAAAAGGAAGATGAGTAAAGGATTCAAATGCGAAGCGTGCCGCAAACAAACCGAGCGGCGGTTCATGCGCGACGCGGACGGCAAATGGGTGTGCGCCGCCTGCATTCCCGAAAAAGAGTTGGACGCCTGCAAGGGTTTGCGCGAGCGGCTCGGGCTGCCGTCGAAGCGTGCCGTTCAGCAGCCACGCAAAGCGGCGTAAAGAAGCACTGTAGATTTTAATTTCCAAGATTTTCAATTTCAAAGCGGCGCGGGAAAATGTTTGTTCTTCATTGAGAGACAAATTTTCACGCGCCGCTTTTTCATATTCGATTGAAAATAAATTTCTCGCGCGCCGTGTGCCTGCTCGTGTTACGCTTGATGTGTGATGAACGCGGAGCAAGAGCGATTAGAGGAACATGCGGAATCCGTGCGCGGCGCATGGTGGCTGACGATTGGCAGGCTCATCGTCGCTTTCTTGTTGCTGCTGGCGAGCGCTTTGTGGCTGCGCGATCAATACGGCGGCGCGCCGCAGCGTTCCGCGCTTCAGGAAGCGTTGCCTGTCTTCTTCGTCGTCGTTTCGCTTTCGATTTTGTATGCGCTCGCGCTGCATTTCAATTCGCGCGTGCGCATACAAACCGGCGTACAACTGTTCGCAGATGTGCTGCTGGCGACATGGCTCGTCTGGGTGACGGGCAGCGTCGATTCACCGTACTCCGCAATTTACATAATCGTTATCTCCGTCGCCAGCATTCTGCTCGGTTCGCGCGGCGCGCTGGCAACCGCCGTCTGCTGCGTCTTTGCTTTTACAGGCCTGGCGATTGCCGCGATCACAGGCGTTTTGCAGCCTTACGAGCCGCTCGAAACCGCCGCTTCGACAATCAAAACGATTCAGACCATCGGCCTCAACGACATCGCGTTTCTTGTCGTCGGGCTGCTCGCCGCGCGTCTCGCCGAGAGACAATCTCGCGCGGACGTGCGATTGATCGCGGCGACGCAGACGCTTGCGGATTTGCGCGTGCTGCACGAAAGAATCGTCGAATCCATTCGCTCCGGCGTCATCACTACGGATTTGGACGGGCGCATTTTTACCTTCAACGCGGCGGCTGAAGAAATCACGGGCTACAAGGCGGCGGAAGTGCGCGGGCAGCACGCATCTATTTTGTTCGGCGAGATTCCCAACCATATTGAAGAGTCTATGCGCGCGGCGGCGATGAGCGAGCAAAGCCCGCGTTACGAAGCTAATTGTTTGACGCCGGACGGATCACTTTTGCGGCTCGGCTTCAGCATCTTTCCGCTCTTCGCCGAATCAAAGGAAACGACTGGCATGGTCATTACCTTTCAGGATTTAACGGAAGTTCGCGCGCTCGAAGAAACTTCGCGGCGACAAGACAGGCTCGCCGCAGTCGGGCGCGTGGCGGCGGGCATTGCACATGAAATCAGAAATCCGCTGGCTTCGATGCGCGGCTCGATTCAGGTACTGCGCTCGGAGATCAGCGGTGATTCCGGTCAAGCCGAATTGATGGAAATAATCTTGCGCGAATCTGACCGGCTTAACCGCATCATCACGGATTTTTTAACTTACGCGCGCCCGCGCAACAGCACTTTCACGGATGTCGATTTGCGCGAACCGCTGCGCGAAACATTTGCGCTGCTGCGCCACAGTCCTGAAGTGCGCGACGATCATGTGCTAGAAGAAAATTTGCCCGACGAACCGATGACGATTAGCGCAGACGCGTCGCAACTCAAACAAGTCTTCTGGAATCTGTCGCGCAACGCTTTGCAGGCGATGCCTGCGGGCGGCACGCTGCGCGTAGAAATGAACCGCGCCGCCAACGGGCGGCTTCGCATTACCTTCTCCGATATGGGAGACGGCATGTCGCCCGAACAAGTCGAACAACTCTTTGAGCCGTTTTCTTCTTCGACGAGCGGCGGCACGGGACTCGGCCTGTCAATCGTCTATCAAATCATCCGCGATCATAGTGGTACAATCAACGTGCGCAGCCGCGAGGGTCACGGCACGACGATCAGCATTGAATTGCCGGGAGTAACACAGGAGTCATGAGTGGGAATTCAGAAGTCTGAATAAAAAATAAACACGGACTGCATTCGTTCAGGCTGTTACATAAAATTATAAACAAATGGCTAATCTTCTTATCGTTGACGACGAGCAAAGTATGCGGCAACTCCTGACGCTCGTGTTCGGGCGTGAGGGACACAAAGTGCGGGCGGCGGAAAATGGGCGGCGCGCGATGGAACTTCTGCGCGCGGAGCCTGCGGAGTTGATCGTCTCGGATGTGAAGATGCCGGACATGGGCGGCATCGAGTTGCTTCGCGCGGCGCGTGAATTATTGCCGGATGTCGCGCTCGTTTTAATGACGGCCTTCGCGACGGTGGAGACGGCGCGCGAAGCATTCAAACTCGGCGCGGACGATTTCATACAAAAGCCATTCGACATCGACGAATTGAAATTGATCGTCACGAAGGCGCTGGAAAAACAAACTCTCGTCAAGGAAAATCAGGCGTTCAAACGCGCGCAGCATGATCGCGGCAAGCTCGGCAATATCATCGGGCGCAGCGAGCGTATGCAGGCCGTTTACCAGATGATCGAAACGGTTTCGGAAGTTTCGTCAACCGTTCTCGTGACGGGCGAATCCGGCACGGGAAAGGAACTCGCCGCGCGCGCCATACACGATCTTAGCCCGCGCCGCGAAAAACCCTTCGTGTCGATTAACTGCGGCGCGTTCACGGAAACGCTGCTCGAAAGTGAACTCTTCGGCTACGTCAAAGGCGCGTTCACGGGCGCGACGGCGAACCGCAAAGGATTGTTTGAAGCGTCGCACAAGGGAACAATTTTTCTGGACGAAATCGGCGAGATGTCGCCCGCGATGCAGGTCAAGCTTTTGCGCGTGCTGCAGGAGCGCAAGGTGCGTCCCGTCGGCGCGCACGAAGAACTAGATGTAGACACGCGCGTTATCGCGGCGACGAATCGCGATCTGCCTTCGATGGTCAAAGACAATTCGTTCCGCGAAGACCTTTACTATCGCGTCTCCGTGATTCCGATTGAATTGCCGCCGCTACGTGAACGCAGCGAAGACATCGCCGAACTCGCCGAGCACTTCACCAAAAAATTCTGCGCGCAGCAGGGACGCAGCGTGTCTCTTAACGAACAGGCTCTGCGATTGCTGGAAGCTTATTCATGGCCGGGCAATGTGCGCGAACTCGAACACACGATTGAACGCGCCGTCGCGCTCGAACGCACGAGCGAAATCCAACCGGATCGACTGCCCGCGCAAATCACCAACTACAATCCGGCGCGCGTCGCCGCCGATTCCGCGCTGCCCGAAGAAGGCATTAATATCGTCGCGCATATAGACCAACTCGAAAAGACCTACGTGCTCGAAGCGCTCCGGCGCACCGGCGGCAATCAAACGCGCGCCGCCGAACTGCTTCAACTCTCCGTGCGCAGCCTGCGCCACCTTTTAGACAAACACGGCATTCGCAATTTGACGGCGCAGATGCGCGACACAGGCGCACGCAGCGCTGCCGAATAAGATCGGCGCAGAAACTCACCCGTACAAATCGCATTACCACTTCAAACAAGGCCGCTCATCTCCCATGTGCCGGAAACCGTCACGAAACGCCTGCCGTAATTTGTTAGTCAGCGCTTGTTTATCCTCACTCCGCCTGCCAGTTCGAGATTCCTTTTCCACAAATCAGCGAATTTCGGCCTAATTTCATTCATTTTCACTTTTTAGAAGCTGCGGCACGGTGTTTGTTAAGGATAACCGTGACCATCGCGCGCAGCGCGGCACGAGACCTGAGACCGGTAGCCGGAAATGGCGCGAATTAACTTCTAAATCTTTTACATTTCTCCAAGGAGCATACGAAACCAATGCAGACCAAACGCCAACAAGGCTTTTCGCTCATCGAACTCTTAATCGTCGTTGCGATCATCGGCATCATCGCCGCCATCGCCATCCCGAACCTCTTAGCTTCACGTCGTGCCGCTAATGAATCGAGCGCCATCGGCACACTCTCCACCATGCGCAGCGCCGAAGCTACTTATCAATCAACTGTCGGCAACGGCCAATATGGCGCATTAGCGGATCTGGCCGGACAGAGTCTGATTGACAAGGGAGTTGCCAACGCCACAAAAGCGGCTCCAAAGAGCGGTTACTACTACGCCGCCACTGCTGCTGCTGGTGCGACCTACACTTCGACGGCCACAGCATCGACGGCTTCAACCGGCACGCGCGCTTTCTTCTCCAGTGAGGCCGGTGTGATCTATGCCAATAGCGCGGCTCCGACGGCCATAATGACAGCTACTGACACCAGCGTTGCTATCGGTAACTAATCCACTTCCATCACTCAATGCTTTGCGGGGTGTGAGCTTTACGGCTCCGCCCCGCTTTGTTTTGCTTCTCTTCAGCTTCATCACACAATGTTTCCGTTTTACGGCAAGAGATTTTAAGGCGTGGGTTTGATACTCGTTCCGTAATTGATGTTAAGATTCCCGATCTTATGCCGTAATGAGCGGAACGCAACGGCAATCTTCCCAATGAATAAAAGGCTTCACGGAATTCAACTGTTCATGCGCCAGCCATTGCTTGTGATAGCTGCGCTATGGCCTCTGGCGCTGATTACTCCGTTCATCCCGGGGCTGCCAAAGCCCGCAGTCGGCGTTTTACCATGGCGGCAAGAAATTGTTATCGCGTTGCTGTTGTGCGCAACACTAACGCTTCTTCTCAGGCAGTCTAAAACTTCTAAAGTGCAGGCACTTCCCGCTCCCGTTTATGATTTGCGCGTATTGATCCCGCTGGCGTTGTTTGTGCTGTGGAGCGCGGTTTCAATTCTTTGGTCTGCCGCAGTCGCTTCAGCCATTCATCACACGCTCGAGTGGAGCGGATATTTACTCTTCTTCGCGTTGATGCGTCACGTCGCGGCGCGACCAAGGCTGTTGCGTGTCTCATTCATCAGTCTCGGCGCGGTTGTTTTTGTCATCAGCGTTTCGTGCATCATAGGCTCTTGGAGCGCGCGCAATTCTCTGTTCAGAGAGAATGGACTTGGCGAGCCGCTGGCGATTGTCATTCCCTTGTTCACGACCCTGGCGCTCACGCTGCGGCAGCGTCGCGCGGCTGCTTTGTGCGGAACAGTTGCGGCGCTGGCATGGTTAGCGGTGGTTCAAATGTTGGAACGCGCGCCATTCATCGGAACAATTTTCGCGCTCATTGTGATTGCCGTTTTATCTATCTTAATACCGCAGTGGAGACCGCGCAGCGCGCTTCGTGCGTCGCTGTTGATCGCTTCCCTCGTGGCTGTTTTTGCGTTTGAGGCGGCGGGCGTCCCCGCTAGGATTGAAGCAAACTTTATCCCCGTTGAACGGGCAGGTGTGCAGCGCAACTCGGTAGCGGCACGCCTTCAGGCAACGGGAGCAAATGACGAAAGCACAAACGTGCGTTTTCTATTTTGGGCGGTAGCATTGGAGATGTGGCGCGCTCATCCCTTCACCGGAGTCGGCGCAAACAACTACGAAGTTGCCTTCCCGGAAGCGCGCAAAACTTTTGCAGAAAAACATCCCGGTTCACCTCTTGTAGAAATGAACGAACGTTTCCTTGTCCAGCGCGCGCACAACGAATATGTGCAGATACTAACAGAGATGGGGCTAATCGGATTCGCGTTTTTCGCAACTTTTTGTGGAGCGCTGATGTGGAGCGCGGTGCGTGCTCTCCGACACGCACGCAGCCCTCTTGTGCAGGGTGCAGTCGGCAGTCTAGTAGTATTTGCGTTGAGTAGTGGCGCGAGTTCAGTCTCATTTCGGTGGGCTGGCAGCGGCCTCGCATTTTTCTTTGCTGCCGCCATTATCTCGCGGTTCGCTTCAAACTCTGCGCTGCATAATGAAGCGACAATAAATCTTGCGCCAGCTTTTATGCGCGGCGCTCACGTTGCGGCGCTCGCGCTCGCCTTGCTTATGCTCGGCGGCATGAGCGCGCAGGCGATGAACGTCATGCTGCATGGCGCGGCGCAGTCCGGCACTGAGTCATTAGAGGCGGAACAGCATTATGCGGCGGCTCTTTTCTGGAATCCGTATGACGCGGCAACTCATTACGATTACGGGCTGCTGCTTTACTCCAAAGGCCGCCCGAAAGAAGCCATAACACATTTGCATTACGCTGTGCAGCGCGGTTTTAATTCCTCTATCTGCTATGAATATCTCGCTGGCGCGGAGATTAGCGCGGGCGATATGGCATCGGCAGAAAAAATTTTAGCTTATGCGGTGAGCGTCTACCCGCGCTCTGTGTTTCTGCGCGCGCGCCATGCCGCGACGCTCGACGCGATGAATAAAACATCCGAAGCGGAACTCGAACGTGCGACGGCAGTAGCGATCAATCCTCGCATGGCGCGCGGCTGGCAGCAATTGATAGACTCCGGCATTGACTCTGCAACGCAAGCTGCCAGTAAGAATGCAGCAGGCATCGCAAGTCCCGGCGAGTTGTTACCGGCAGAAGGAGTTTTTGCGGTGCTGGCGGAAAACGAGCAGCGTTGTTGCTTGTCCGCAGATTTTTTTCAACGCCAGCAACGCACACTCGCGCCGCGTTGAGGCGTTGCGTTTTCGACCGGAACAGACAACGCCTGTGTTGTGAAGAACCTCATGCGACTATTAAGCAGCTTCGATAAGCATCATTCAAAGCGTCAGTGTTTCCATCACCTAAACCTACGCGGAAGCGCCCGCAAACAACCAGCTTGACAAAACACGCAGGCGATGAAAAATAAGCAGACGTGAAAGATGTGGTGACAACACAGTCTGTCAGGAGACAGCAAAGCACTGTGAGGCGTGTCAAGGCCATTGCGCGCAACGCCTTCCGCGAAGCCGTGCGTGATCGCGTGCTTTATAATCTCGTGTTGTTTGTGTTGCTGCTGACGGCGAGCGCGATTTTTTTAAGCGAGTTGTCGGCGGGACAGGAATCTAAAATCATCGTCGATCTGGGTTTGAGCGCGATGCTGCTGTTCGGCGCGTTCATCGCCATCTTTGTCGGCGTCGGACTCGTTTATAAAGAGATAGAGCGGCGAACGGTCTACGCTATTTTCTCGAAACCAATCGGGCGCGGCGAGTTTCTCGTCGGCAAATACTTGGGCTTGTGTTTGACCTTGCTCGTCAATGTCGCGGTGATGGGCGCGGGCGTCGCGCTGGCGCTTCTGTATGTAAAGCAGGGTTGGGAGCCGCTCGCGGCGAGCATCTGGCCTGCGGTGCTACTCATCTATTTCGAGCTAATGATTTTGACGGCGGTGGCGCTGCTCTTTTCTTCGTTCTCATCACCGTCGCTTTCCGCTCTGCTGACGTTTTTCGTTTTCATCATCGGCCACTTCAGCGCGGATTTGAAAACGCTGGCAGGTTCGACGGGAACGACGAGCGCGCGATGGTTCTTCAGCGCGCTTTATTATTTGCTGCCGAATTTTTCCAACTATAGTTTTATCACGCCCGCCGCGCACGGGCAGACGCCTGCGCCCGCCAACGTCGCCGCCGCCGCCGTGTACGCCGCGCTGTACATTACGATCTTGCTTACGGCAGCCACGCTCATCTTTAATCGCCGCAATTTCAAATAATGTCGCAAGCTTCCGACACAGCACAGGCGGCAAACTCCTTTCACGAATCGCTGCGACAGGCGACTCGCAAAACAATCGCGCTGTTGCTCGTCATTATTCTTTGCTTCGCCTGCCTTGTCGCACTCGCGCGCTGGATGGACGCGCACCGCGCCGCCGTCGATGCAAGTCAGGAAGAAGAAAGCTTGTATGTTTCGGGCGCGGCGGCAAAGCGCATGAGTTTGAGTTTCAACGGCATCATTGCCGATTGGTACTGGATGCGCGCGCTGCAATACGTCGGGCGCAAAGTCGTCGCGAACGGCGGCGCGGCTGCCGTTCAACTCGACAACCTCGGCGCGCTCGACGCAAAGCTGCTAGCGCCGCTCTTGGATGCGACGACCACGCTCGACCCGCAATTTATGTCCGCATACGAATACGGCGCGGTGGTGCTTCCGTCAATCGACGAAGCGGCGGCCATCGCGCTTTTGCAGAAGGGCATCGCGGCTAATCCTTCGGCGTGGCGGCTCTACAGTCATCTCGGTTACATTAATTGGCAGCACCATGATTACAAGTCGGCAAGCGAAGCTTACAATACGGGCGCGCAAATAGCGGGCGCGCCGAAATGGATGCAAGCCTTGAGCGCGCGCATGTTGGCAGAAGGCGGCAGCCGTCAATTGGCGCGCGAGATGTACACGCGCATGTTGGATGAAGCGACGGACGATCAGGTAAAGGAAATGGCGGCGCGGCGTTTACTGCAAATAGAATCCTTTGACGAACAAGACAGAATCCGGCGCGTGCTCTCCGATTACACGGCGCGCACGGGACGCTGCCCCGCTTCATGGAGGGACGCAGGCGTTTTGCTGCGCGCCGCACGTCTTCGCCTAGATGCAACGGGCGCACCGATTGATCCGGCAAACACACAGTATCTTTTAATCAAAGACGGCTGCGACGTAGACCTCGATTCGCATTCAAAAGTTCCGTATAAGTGAGAAGGGATGATGAGCAACAGAAGCCAGAAGGCAACATTACGTCATCTCGATGCAGCGCCAACTTCACTCATCAGAAATAGAGCTAAAAAGCTTCTCTTATGGTTAGCAGTAAATGGTTCAATTCAGGTTGGCTTTCCTGTTCTCTTTTACATCTACTTGGATCGGCAAGTGGATTATGAATATGCGGCGGGCATCCGAACATCTACGGATGGAGATATTATAATGATTCCAGTAGTAGGGCTATTTATCTTCTTATTCATAGCGCTGCTGATTATAAATACCATTGGCGCTTGCCTTTATATTCGGAAGCATCGTCGGCAGAGGCTAACTTAACAACTTTTTTAAAATCATGTCTGCGATTGTTGAAATTGAAAATCTGACGAAGGATTATGAGGTCGGCTTCTGGCGCAAGCGAAAGGTGCGTGCGCTGGACGATCTTTCGTTGACAGTCGAGCGCGGCGAAATCTTCGGGTTTCTCGGCGCAAACGGCGCGGGCAAAACGACGACGCTGAAGATTTTAATGCGTCTCGTTTATCCGAGCGCAGGCCGCGCGCGCATCCTAGGCCATGACATTAATGATGTCTCGATGCACCGCGCGATAGGCTATCTTCCCGAAAACCCCTACTTCTACGATTACCTGACGGCGCGCGAATTTTTGGACTACTGCGCGGAGCTTTTCGGTTACGGCGCGGCGGAGAGGCGCAAGCGCACAGAAGAAATGCTGGCGCGCGTGCGGCTCGATGAAGCCTCATGGGATAAACAGTTGCGGAAATTCTCGAAGGGCATGTTACAGCGCGTCGGCCTCGCGCAGTCGATTATCGGAGACCCTGAAATCGTTTTTCTGGATGAGCCGATGAGCGGCCTCGATCCCGTCGGGCGGCGCGAGACTAGGAATTTAATCGCGTCGCTTCGCACAGAAGGGCGCACAGTTTTTTTGTGCTCGCACATTCTTTCCGATGTCGAAGTGCTGTGCAACCGCATTGCCATTATGAAGCGCGGGCGACTCATCGAGACAGGGAGCATTGAAGAACTGCGCGAGAGAAACGCGGGCGCGGGCGGCAACGATCAAAGCAATCAGTTTGAGATAATGCTGGCGGGCGTCGGCGTCGAAGAGATGCGGCGATTACTTACGTCGCTCGATCACGCGAATTTCGGTTCAACCGCGAGCGGCGCACGCATCGAAGTTGCGAATGAGCAGGAAATAGACGAAGTGCTGGCAGCCTTGCGGCAAACCGGCGGCAGGCTCGTTTCGATTCAGCCCGTGAGAGAATCCCTCGAAGAATTATTTATACGCGAAGTGAGCGAAACGAAAGGCATAGCGATGTAAAACGCCGCGCCGAACATTACAGCGCTAAGTCCACCTTTTCCCTCATCACGCGCCGCCGGAACCGTTGCTGCCACGCGCCATCGCATAGCGTTCGACAACGCGAACGAGATTATCCATTCTTTCATCATGCCGCGCTTGCAGCGCAACGAGTTGCTGTGTAATGGCAAGCAGGGTCTGCGCGGTTTCTTCAAGCCGTGTCATCCGGACGCCGTCTGCCGCTTGAATTGAAACGACTTGCGCTAATTCTTCACGGATAAGCTGTCTTATGCGTTGCGCCTCTTCTTCCCTCATTTATTATTCTCTTTTACTTAAACTTAAGTGCGGTTACTTCCATTTTGATGTTCGCGCGCACGTCCGACTTGCTGAAGCCTTCGAGCGTGACGAAGATGGGCAGCGTTTTGTTTTGATCGAGTTCCATGAGTCCCGTTGAGCGATTCGGCACGACGACAACGGTGCGTTCCTTAATGGGCTTGCCGGTGAGATCGACAACCGACGCGCGCACTTCGAGTCCGCTGATCGCGCGCCCCGTGAAATTACGCGCCGTCGTGTGAAGCGTCATCACAATATCGCCGATGGCGCGCGTGCCTTCGGTTGCGTCCGGGTCGTCCGTCCTGATGAGCGGTTTGTTCTTTTCAAAATCAGGCGAACCGGCTCGCAGAGCGCCTTCTAATCGCTGTCCGCCAGCCGCCGTGCCGCTTTTATCCGGGCGGCTCATTAAATAAATTATTCCGCCGAGAATCAGCAGCGTGGCGATGCCGACAACGATGAAAATAGTGCGGCGCGAATCGTCTGCGGCAACTTTGTCGGTGTTTTGTTGTGTATATGACATGCGCTTTTTCCTTGCAGCGTTGAAATGAAATGTGCGGCAACGCCGGAAAGTTTAACGCATACAGAGGCGTTCGCGCTAACGAGAGATGGCGCGCAAGCGAGCGTTACCCGACGCTGCCGGTTCGGGAACGCTTCGCTCGACGAGCGAGCCTGTGCCTGTGCGTTGTCGCACAATGCGCGGCCATGTAATGCGGAAGCAGCTTCCCTCTTCGGGCTTGCTTTCAACTGTGATTTCGCCTTCGAGCAATTCGACGATCCGGTGCGTGATTGCCAGCCCCAAGCCCGTGCCGCCGTAGGAACGCGTGAGCCTGTCATCGACCTGCCGGAACTCATCGAAAATATACTTGAGAGCTTCGCGGGACATGCCTATGCCCGTATCTCTGACTTCCAGATACCAGCGCTCCGCATCCAGTTCTCCCGCGGCGATTGTAACTGCGCCGGTGGAAGTAAATTTGATCGCATTGCCGACGAGATTCGAGATTACCTTCGATAGTTTATATTTATCGGTCGTGACCGAGCCGAAGTCCCGTGCAATCTCGACGCGCAATTCTATGTCCTTATCCTTTGCTTCATCGTTGTATTCCGCGACGATGCCCCGAACAACTGCCGCCATCTCGATGCTTTCAAGGTGTAAAGCGGCGCGGCCTGCTTCAAGGCGCGAGTAGTCCAGCAAATCGTTGACGAGTTCGAGCAGGGAGCGCGCGTTTCGCTTCATGCGCCCGACGGATTCTTTCTGCGAAGTGGCAAGCGGCATCTGCGGATCGCGTTCGAGCAGTTGGCACAGGCCGCTGATAACATTCAACGGCGTGCGCAATTCGTGGCTCATGTTAGAGACAAAGGCGGACTTCAAACGGTCATGCTCGCGCAGCCGGTCATACGCGGAAACAAGCTCGTTGTGTTGTTCGACAGCCTCTGTGATGTCGCGGAAAACTGCGACTGCGCCCTGCTGCTTGCCGCCTTCGCCGACAAGCGGCGTCGCGCTGATTGCCACGACGCGCGTTTGATTATCGTTGCCGATGATTTTTAATTGCTCGCCTTCGATTCCCTCGCGCCGCCACAGCGCGCGACCGAGCGGCGTTTCCGTTTCGGGTATCTCGCGCCCGTCCATATCCCTGAGCGAAATATCTGCGATCAGCGCTTGGACGCCGTCGCGCAAATCGCTTTGCTGGCGTCCGATGATTTTCTTCGCTGCCGTATTGACTCGATAACGCCCCTGTTGGTCGATGATAACCACGCCCTCGTTCATCTGGTTGATAACGCTTTCGAGTTCGGCGGCGCGCGTGCGTTCGGCGCTGAAGGCGGAGGTTGCGAGTTTCTCCGCGCGCACGCGTTTAGAGACTTCCGAGAGCACGAAAATCAAATCGCCGCGTTCGGCGCTGCGCTCCGTCGTCGGCCATAGCGTGATGTCCCAAAAGTTATTAGTGGTTTCTGTTTTTCCGTCGCCTTGCTCGTCACCGCGCGCGGGGATTAAACCGAGCGGCAGACTGTATGTGACGAAGGGCTTGCGCGTGCGCCGCACGTCTTCGATGATTTCGCTCAAGACAGCCAAGCCCGCCGCCGCTTCGTAGATGCCGCGCCCTTTGAGCGAGTTCGGCTCGCGCCCGACAAAACGCGCGAACGTCGGATTGACTTTGCGCACGAGCAAGCTCGCGTCGAGCACGGCGACGCCCACCGGCAATCCATCCAGGACTTCTTCGATAAACGCGCCTTCGGTTTGCAGTTCGGCGAACTTGCCTTCGAGATGCGCCGCCATCACGTTGAAGCCTTCGGCAAGCGTGCCGACTTCATCATCGGTTTCAACCGCGACGCGTTCCTGTAATTTCCCTTCGCCGAGCGTCGAAGCGGACGCGGCGAGCTGGCGCAAGGGTTTCGTAAAGCGCCCGACAGCCCACACGACAAGCAAGGTCGAGGCAAGCAGCGCCGCCGCCCATGTCACAGCCAGCGTGACAAGCGAATGACCGTCAACAGTGTTTTCGATGACAGGCACGCCGACAGCGACGCGCCACCCGTATGGATCGATTGACGCCGCGCCCGTGATGCGCGCCGCGCCGTCGCTCCATTTCAAGCGCGAAGTAACCGCACCGGATAAATTCGTGACGCTCTCCGAGAGCAGCGTGTCAGTCGAAGAAAGCGGAACGTTGTTCCCGTCTGCATCGAAGATGGCAACGTCTGTGCCTGCGCCCGGCGACATGTTTTTTTGCAGAAGTTGCCGCAGTTCGCTTGCTTCTACCGGCGTCAGCGTGTTTGAACGAGCGGTGATTGACGGATGGTCTTTTAGCCAAGAAGCGAGCGCGCCCGCCGCCGCAGACGTTTCGATGTGCGCGATGGTTGCCGCCTGTGTGTCCAGGCTGCTGCGGTAGTTGCGTAATTGATGAAGGCTGACAAGCAGCAGCGGCAGCGACAGCGTGACCAGCATCATTAAGAGCTTGGCGCGAACGCTGCGCAAAAAGAATATCGGACTGTGTGGCTCGATGCGCGTCACTGCGGCTCACCACCGTTTTCTGCAAAATCCGATTTGCGGCGGCGCGGCGGCGGCCAGACGGAGTTTCGCGTCTTAACCGGCGGGCGCATACTCGCGGCATAAACGACCATTGCCTGCACAATCAGTTCATCGACGAACCGGTTTGCCAGACACAGCGCCGAGCACATTTCCGATGCGTTGTCCTGTTTCCCGTCGCCGCCTTCACGACACAAAAAATCGCTGAAGACGCGGCGGAACACCGTCAACTCGCGCGCGACCTCATCAAGGAGCACGCCTTGATGAAAACGCACTTGCGCGTGCGAACGCAGGCGTCTCGCGGCTTCAAACATTTCATCGTCGCTTGCTTTCGTATCGAGAAGGCGCGCCAGATCGTCTAAAAAATCTGGCAGAAAGTTAATAAGCTGCTCGTAGGAAAGCGACAACGGCAAATCCGTTTGCCGGTCATTGTATATTTCGTCGGCAAACGAACGGATTATCGGTTCTTCATGCTTTCCAATGAGAGTTGCGAAACGATCCGGCATAGCAGGCTGTGACTTCCCCGTGCTCTATTTTTTCGGCAGCAGGCGCGTTAAAAGAGTTTCTAATTGATCGAAGTCAATCGGCTTGGTGACGTAGTCGTTGCAGCCTGCGGCAAGCGCGTCGGCGTGAAAATCCGCCGTGTCGTGCGCGGAGACGGCGACAATCGGCACATCGCGTAGTTCTGCGTGCTGGCGTATCCGTCGCGTCGCGGCAAGCCCGTCCAAAAGCGGCAAACTCAAATCCATCAAGATCAAATTGGGCTGTTCGCGCCGCGCAATTTCGATGGCTTCCTCGCCGTTCATCGCTTCGACTACTGAGTAGCCGCTCATTTCCAGTAATCGCCTCATCATAAAACGATTATCCTCGAAATCTTCGACCACCATTACCTTCTGGCTGATTTTCTCGTCCATTACCGTCCTTTATCCAGCGCGCTAAAATATTCGTAAAGCTACTGACTTTTATATTTCCGATGTTTATCGCAGGTGGCGCATGACTAGCATACGGTAAGCTTTTTTGCTAATATATCGCATCGAAACACAACACTAAATTTCGTTTTCTTTGGGCTTAATTCATACACGCAATTCGATTTTCGCCGTCGGAGACAAGCGGCCTAAGAGCACTCCGGCGATTTGCCTTGCGAACAAATGAAGCAATTAACATCGGATTCACAGGATGCCACGACATTGCAGACGCTCGGTCGCGCGTCCGTGCAAATCGTTCACGATCTGAAAAATCAGCTTAACGGTCTCAAACTCTATGCCACGTTTCTGCGCAAGCGCATGGAAAAGAGCGAGCGCCCGGCGGACGAGCAGGAAACCATCGGCAAATTGATTGGCGGGCTGGAACGCGCCGCCAATGATATGACGGTGCTTGTGCGCTACGGCCGCCCTATTGAACTGCGCAAACAGCCGCACACAAATCTCGTTAAGATAATGAACACGGTTTTAACCGCCGAGCAGCCCGGCGCAGTCGTGCGTTTCGAGCCGGAAGCAGACATTCTGACAGGCGATTTCGACACGGCAGCCATCGCCGAAGCGCTGCAAACGATTACCTTCATTGCGTTGAGCACGCGCCCCGCTGGAAGCGATGATGCCGATTCTCTATTGGTTAATTTGCGGCAGGATCAACGCGCGGAAGGTGCGGCGGCGCAAATCATCGTCGAATGGCGCGGCGTTTCGACTGCGGAGGGCGACCCGTTTCATTCCTTCGCCGGTAGCAACGGGCTTCGTATGTCGCTCGCCGCTAAAATAATCGAAGCGCACGGCGGCGAAACCGAAGCGGAGGCGAATGTCTGGCGCGTCCGTTTGCCGCTCACGCCCGAATAAAAGCGCTCACGATGAACGCAAACTCTCTCGCAATTCCGTCAAATAGCTTGAACGAATTATCTTTACCCAAAATGTTCTTATAAATCCCGACACACGAGCAGCAGTGGTTGCTTTTCCGAGGAGCAAAGCAGAAGTGGAACACAAAGACGCACGTATTCTTGTCATTGACGACGAGCCGATGATGGCCGATTCGCTCAAACAAAATTTAGTCGAAGAAGGCTACACGGTGGACATCGCCGCCACCGGAGCCGAAGCAATAGAGTTTTTTGATCGCGGCGGACACCAACTCGCCATTTGCGATTTGCAGTTACCGGATATGGACGGCATCTCCGTGCTGCGGCACATGAAGGACGCGCGCCCGGCAACGGAAGTGATCGTCGTCACGGGCTACGGCACTGTGGCGCGCGCCGTCGAAGCGACGAAGGCGGGCGCGTTTTATTTTGTCGAAAAGCCTTTCGATTTCGAGCAGATGCACCCGCTCGTCGAAAAGGCTCTGGAGCGCAGGGAGTTGATGGCGGAAACGGAAAGTATGCGCCGCCAGCTTTCGACGCGCGCGGAGTATTTCAATATCATCGGCGCGTCCAAGCAGATGCAGATGATTTACGAAACCATCGAATCCGTCGCCAAATCCGACGCCAATGTTTTGATCGTCGGCGAATCGGGAACCGGCAAAGAATTAATCGCCAACGCCATCCACTACAATTCCCTGCGCTCCAAAAAAACATTTATCAAAGTCAACTGCGCCGCGCTTCCCAAAGAGCTAATCGAAAGCGAACTCTTCGGCCACACGAAGGGAGCATTCACAGGCGCGCACGCGGACAAGGAAGGACTCGTGCAGCACGCGGCGGGCGGCTCGCTGCTTCTGGACGAAATCGCCGAGATGCCGGTTGAACTGCAGCCGAAACTTTTGCGTGTGTTGCAGGAACGCAGTTACCGCAAAGTCGGTTCGGAAAAAACGCACCCTGTGGATTTTCGCCTTATCTCTTCCACCAATCGCCCGCCCGCCGATGCCATACGCGACGGCAATCTGCGCGACGATCTTTTCTACAGAATTTCCACGATCACGATTCACGTTCCGCCGCTTCGTGAAAGAACCGAAGACATTCAACTTTTAACAGACCATTTTTTGCGCGAGTACGCGCGCAAGTACGAACGCCCGATCACGGGAATTTCGCAGTCTGCCTATCAACGCCTGTTCGCGCATCAGTGGCCGGGCAACGTGCGTGAACTGCAAAACGTCATCGAGCGCGCCGTGCTTCTTGCCAAAGGCAGCAAGATCGAGCCGCAGGATTTGCCTTTCGATAACGGCACGATACCCGAAGGCGCAGCGCAGCCGAACGGATGGGACGTGCCGCCCAATATGACGCTCGAAGACATCGAAAAACTCGTTATCGAAAAAACGCTGCAAAGAACCGGCGGCAATAAACAAGCGGCGGCCAATCTGCTCGGCATCTACCGCCCGCGCCTCTACAGCAAAATCAGAAAGTACCGCATAGACGTGCCTGCGCTCGTCGCGTCTTAAACGAATCGTTGTTTTATAGCGGGTTGCGATGAAGTGCGGTCAAGCCGTAATGAAGATTGCGCGTTTGCGGATATACGCAAGTCGATGAGGATACGCGCGAAGGCGATTCCGTATTGTCTCAGGATTCGCCTTGCGTTCCGGCGACTGACTGCGCCGCATCCGTGTTTTTCGTGAGGCGTTCGGCGAAGTATGAAACGGTTCGCGCCAATCCTTCGCGCAATTCTATGGTCGGATTCCAACGCAGCAATTCCCGCGCGCGTGTGATGTCGGGCTTGCGCTGTCTGGGATCATCCGGCGGCAGCGGCATATATTTAATACGAACTTCGGAACCGCAAATCGCGGCGACTTCTTCGGCTAATTCACGGATCGTAAACTCATTCGGATTCCCGACGTTAACCGGATCATGCACTCCTTCCGTGTTCATCAAACGGATCAGACCTTCGACTAAATCATCAACGTAACAAAAAGAGCGCGTCTGCTCGCCCGCGCCGTAGAGCGTCAATTCCTCGCCCTTCAGTGCCTGCACGATGAAATTGGAAACCACGCGCCCGTCGCCTTCCTGCATACGCGGGCCGTAGGTGTTGAAGATACGCACGATTCTGGTATCGACATTGTTCTGCCTGTGGTAATCCATCATCAAGGTTTCGGCGATGCGCTTGCCTTCGTCGTAGCATGACCGAATCCCGATAGGATTTACATTTCCCCAATATGTTTCCGGCTGCGGATGCACTTCCGGGTCGCCGTAAACTTCCGATGTCGAAGCTTGAAGTATCCGCGCGCGCACACGCTTGGCGAGGCCGAGCATATTTATCATGCCCATCACGCTCGTCTTGACGGTCTTCACGGGATTGTACTGGTAATGCACGGGCGACGCGGGACACGCCAGATTATAAATCTGATCCACTTCGAGCAAGATAGGCTCGATCACGTCATGGCGCACAAGCTCGAAGCGCGGATTGCCGAGCAGCGTAAAAACATTTTCGCGCCGTCCCGTAAAAAAGTTATCGAGACAGATTACGTCATGGCCTTCGCGCAAAAGCCTTTCGCAAAGATGCGAGCCGATAAAGCCCGCGCCGCCGGTTACAAGAATTCTCATTTGCCTTCCAGTATCAGTCGGTAAAAGTATTGCTTTATCTTTCGTATCAAAAGTCTGCTTCCCAAACAGGAAGCAAATCGAGCGTAAAGCCTGCGAGCAGAGCCTCGCCCGCAATTGCCTTCGGATTATCTATGCACTCAACCGAATTGTCAGCCCGGTAGACGAAAACCTGTCTTTGTTGCGGATCGATTAGCCAGCCGAGTTGCACACCGTTTTGATATACTCGCGCATCTTCTCCGGCAACTCCGCCAGACTGTCGGACATTTCGATTTGCTCTGAGGTGGTCGCCATATCTTTTTTTCGGAGCAGTGGGCGGCGCGAGTCAGCATCGCAACGGAAGCGAATTATAACATAAGGAGCAGCGACTCCAGACATTGCGAAGACCGAAGGGCATGTTAGAATTTCCGCTTAACGTAAGCCCGCACGCAAGACAATAAAGCTCGCGCGTAGCGACGAGTGACACGTTGTGCGGACAATTCTATTTGAAATCGCGAGCATAAAATTCGCGGGCGGCAAAGAGACTTATGACTGAAAAACTGCTTCAAATATTGCGCGATGAAAAGAGTTTGCGCGAACTGGCGGGCGCAAAATCCTACGAACGCGGCGAAGGTTATTATGAGCAGGGAGCGGTGCGCTCGCTCGTCACACACGCGGGCAAACTCGCCGCGCGCGTCGAAGGCACGGAAGATTACACGGTCATGTTGTGGTTGGAGCAAGAGGAGTTGCGCTTCGACTGTTCGTGTCCGATGGGCGAGATGGGCGAGTTCTGCAAGCACTGCGTTGCCACTGCGCTGACATACCTCGAAGCCGCATCATCGCCCGCAACTGCGGAAAACGAAGATGACGACGGGGAAGATTTTGAAGATGAGTTCGACGATGCCACACCGAAGTTGCAAACACTCGATGCGGTGCAAAGCTATCTTGCGACGTGCCGCAAGGATCAGCTCATCGAACTGTTGCTGGAAGTCGCGCTACAATCGAGCGAATGGCGCGCCCGTCTGAAGCGCAAAGCACGCGGAGGGGATGAAGGATGAAGTGAATCCTTCATTCATCGCAACACCTGATAGAGTCACTCGATTTGAAGCAGTCACTGAATGTGCGATGCGTTGTTCTTAAGCGTTGCTAAATCCGCGTCTACCATCATTCGCACGAGTTCGCGAAATGAAGTACGCGGCTGCCAGTTAAGCACACGGCGCGCCTTCGTCGCATCGCCCACGACCTCGTCAACTTCCGACGGACGCAAATACCGCTCATTCGTTTCAACGTAGCGTTGCCAATCGAGATCGAGATAGCCGAACGCTTCTTCCAAAAATTCTTTAACGGAATGCGTCTCGCCCGTCGCAATTACATAATCGTCCGGCACAGGCTGCTGCAGCATGAGCCATGCCGCTTCCATGTAATCGCGCGCATACCCCCAATCGCGCCGCGCCTCCAGATTGCCGAGCGTCAAACGATCCTGCAAGCCAAGCTTAATGCGCGCCGCGCCGAGCGTGATTTTGCGCGTCACAAAGTTTTCGCCGCGACGCGGTGATTCATGATTGAATAAAATGCCGTTCGTCGCATACATGCCGTAAGCTTCGCGGTAATTGATCGTAATCCAGTAACCGAAAAGCTTGGCGCAGGCATAGGGCGAACGCGGATGAAAGGCAGTTGTTTCATTCTGCGGCATTGCTTCGGTTTTGCCGAATAGTTCGGAACTCGATGCCTGATAAAAGCGCGCCTCGATTCCTGCTTCGCGGATCGCTTCGAGCAATCGCAGCACGCCGAAGGCATTAACGTCCACGGTTTGTTCCGGCGTTTCAAAACTCACGCGCACATGGCTCTGGCTCGCCAGATTATAAATCTCCGCCGGTTGCACTTCGCGCACGATGCGGCGCAGAGACGAGCCGTCATTCATATCTCCGTATAGCAAACGAAGGCTCCCACGCGATGCCGATGCGCCCGATTTATTTGTTGCCGGCGCGGGCTGTGTGAGATGGTCTATGCGGCTGCGGTTAAGCGAACTCGAACGCCGCACCAATCCGAAAACTTCATAGCCCTTGTCCAACAGAATTTCCGCGAGATACGAGCCGTCCTGCCCCGCGATGCCTGTAATCAACGCGCGCTTTGTCACAGCCATACGCATCCTTCTTCAAAACTTTTTGTATCAAAAGGCATGTTGCTTAATTGGATTAAAGATGCTAACGCAGCTTTATGCGCGGGCGTCAAAGCCGTTTCTCCAAATTTGTTTTTCAGCTTCCCGCCGCGCCGTGTGATTACTTTCTCGAAAGACCGAGTCGGCGCGAACGCAAGGCTTCAGTAAGGTGTATGGGATGAGCAAGATCAAGCACAGTATTGCTTAGGACAACCATTAACTCTTCGTGTTCACGATGGAACGCGCCTGTCAGCGGTTGATCCTGCGTTTTCACGACGACGCCTTCCCTGACCCATTGCCAGAACTGCGCCTGCGTTGTCCAGAATTGCTTGCGGTCGCGGCAGATCACCAGCGCCGTGCGTTTCTTTTTTTTCTTCTTTTCCTGTTTGACGCTCAATTGTTTACTCGCTCCCGCGAACACGCTCCGCCGCGTAAATGCCGTTCCCTTTATTTATTGCGGAGTCGTTAATTCACGTTAATTCATAAGTTGCGACGCTCGTCGGCGTTTCAAAGCAGCGCACTTTATAAACCTGCACGCGCTCGTCGCCGACGCGCGACGCAATGTGTTCCAGAATGTAGCGCGCAAGGTTTTCCGCCGACGGATTCAGTTCTTCGTCAAACGGTTTTAGCTCGTTGATATTTCTGTGATCCAGATACTGCACGACTTCATCGGCAGCCGCCTTCAAGTCGCCGAAATCGACGAGTAGCCCGATGTTGTCAAGCTCGCGCCCGCGCGCGTAGATTTCAATTTTGTAATTATGCCCGTGCAGATTCTCGCACTTCCCTTTGTAGCCGCGCAGTTGGTGCGCGCTCGAAAAATGCCGCTCGATCATTACTTCAAATTGTCCGCTCATATTATAACTATCCCGTCAAAGCTTCTTCATTTATCTCAAACACGCGCGCGACATCTTCGATGTTAGATGTAATGCGGCACGGCGGCAAGCTCTCCAAAAATGTTCGCCCGTAAGCCTTCGTCGTCAGGCGCGGGTCAAGCACGGCGAGCACGCCTCTGTCCGTCGCGCTGCGAATCAAACGCCCCAATCCTTGCTTCAAACTGATGATCGCCTGCGGCACGCTGTACTCGTAAAAACTAGAGCCGCCCTGATCGTCTATAAAGCGTTGGCGCGCGGCAACCACAGGATCACTCGGCACGGCGAACGGCAGTTTGTCGATGATGACGCACGAGAGTTGTTGCCCGCGCACGTCAACGCCCTGCCAGAAACTCGATGTCGCAAAGAGCACGGCGTGCGGCGTTTGGCGAAACTTTTCCAACAGTCCCGCCTTCGATGCGCTGCCCTGCACAAAGCACGGGTAATCGACTTTTCCCGCGACTCTTTCATAAAGCGAGTTCATGCCCGCGAAGCTCGTTGAAAGCACAAAGGCGCGTCCCTCCGTCGCATTCAAAATTTTAATTACTTCGGCGGCGGCAGCCTCCGCCCACTGCGGTGCGCGCGGGTCTGGCATCCCGCGCGGAAGATACAGCACCGCTTGATTTTCGTAATCGTAACCAGACGGCGCGACAAGCGAGTCTGCTTCCGGCAAACCGAGACGCTCGCGCACGAAATCAAATTTGCCCGCGCTTGCAAGCGTTGCCGAAGTCAAGACGACTGTTTCCACGCGGTCGAAAAGTTTGTCCTGTAAAAGTCCCGACACGTCAATCGGCGACGCACGCAGAAATGCGCCGCGCCCGCGACGTTCCAGCCAGTAGACGAAATGCTTGTCGTCGCCCGCCACGATAAACTGCAAATCGAAACGCAGTTGCCGCACGCGCCTCGTCAGATTCTCGATTTCCGGCGATTGTTCCTTCAGCGCATCGAGCGTCGTTTCCATGCGGTCGAGCGCGCCGTCTAATCCTAAGTAAGCGTCGCCGAGCGGAGTCGCTTCTATTTCGCCGTTCGTTTTTTTGCGCGCGAATGTGCCGGGCAAAATCGGAAAGCGGCCTTCCTCGCCGCGCCCCGCGCGTGTCCCCATCCAGAAGGCATCGCTGAAGCGTGCGACGCGCCCGCCGATCTTCGTTAGCTCACGGTTAGCATCAACGTTCGTGATGGCGAGATTCTGCAAGTCGCGCAATAAATCTTCCACTTGATAATTTGAAACCTGCGCGCCGAAATACTCCGCCGCGACATCTTCGATCAAATGCGCTTCGTCGAAAATGACCGCCGAATAATCCGGCAATACTTGTCCGTACTCGCCGTTGCGCAGCGCCAAGTCTGCGAAGAACAAATGGTGATTGACGATCACTATGTCGGCATCGAGAGCGCGTTGCCGCATACGCGTGATAAAGCACGGATCGAAGTCAGGGCATTTCTGTCCCATGCAAATCTCCGAGCGCGCGTCTATGTGTCGCCAGAACGGTAAGTGCTCCGGCAAGCCGATTAATTCCGCGCGGTCACCCGTCGGCGAATCGCGCGTCCATTGCCGCACTTCGTCAAAATAATCCAACTCGTCCAGGCCTTCGAGCACGGGCGAATCCGCCGCGCGCTTAATGCGTTGCAGACAAGCATAGTTGCCGCGTCCCTTCATATACGCGGCGGTAAATTTCTTCGGCAAGATGCTTTGTAGAAAAGGCACGTCCTTTTCCATCAATTGTTCCTGCAAGTTTTTCGTGCCCGTCGAAATGATGATGCGGCTGCCGTTTGAAATCGCCGCCGCCACCGCCGGAACAAGGTAAGCGAGCGTCTTGCCCGTGCCCGTGCCCGCCTCGACAATCAAATGGCGTTTCTCCGCAAACGCGCGCAAGACCGCCTCGGCCATCTGTATTTGACCGGGACGATGCTCGTAATCGGGATGCGCCCGCGCGATCAATCCGTCGCGTCCGAAAATTTCTTCCATACTGCTTAGATGTCTTTTGGTTTGTTCAGTGAGCGCTGCGATAATCTAAAAGCTGTTAGGAGTTTCAGCTTGAAGCTTGTTGAATTTATTGTTGGCGGAAAGTCCCCTGTAAAGGCTGTACAGCACATATAAATGGAAGGCAATGCTTATCCATGCCTGTACGTACAAAAATATCAGGCCATCGAGCGCATAAATAATCATGCCTGCAATAAAGGCTACGGTCATTCCTTTGCGCGCAAGCATTCCCGCTAGAACGAAGAGACCGGCGACGATAATATCGAGAAAAAGCGCGAGCGCAGCGGCAGTGTTGCCAGCGTCCTTCGCAAGCACAATGGCGATGCCGTCAATCAACTGTGTAATGCCGAGTCCGGCGAGAAAATTCCACTGCCCATTCATCAGCAGAACGATGGAGTTAATCATCGAGAGCGCCGCAATCCAAAAAAACCAGTTCGCTCCTCTTAAAGCTTGTCCTTTATACTCGGCAGCAATTCCGGCGTCGGCCGCCGCCAGCGGTTTATCGTTGAGGCTCAAGGTTGTGAGACTGTCTTGTAAGGTCTTTTCGTTTAGCATAAATTTTCCTTATTCAAAAAGATTATCAACCGGCATCGACCAACCCGGCACGGCTGGTTCGGCTTCGGCAATGTCGCCGCGACGGTAAACCTTCGGCGTGTCTGGATCGTTCGCGCGGTAGACGCGCACAACGTCGTCGCTCAACAAATCCACATCCCAGACGACGAGTGTTCCGGCGGCAAAGTAGTCTGCGCGTTTGGCGATGATCTGCTTTTCGGCTCGCGCGCCGTAATCGCCTTCGCTTCTCACTTCGACGGCGAAGACGGGCGCGCCCTCGAAAAATTTCATGCTCGGGGCGTCCCCGATATAGAACGCCGCGTCGGGGCTGAATGACTGGCGGTGCGGTAAGTTGACGTGAAAACCTGCATTATCCGTTACGGCACGCCCTATTCCGGTTCGTCGCGCATATTCGCGCAGGCTTACCGCAATCTCAAAACTTGCGACGCTCGGTTTCCCTCCGGTTGGTGACATGTGGATTATTTCTCCGTTCACAAGCTCTGCTTTGCCGTCAACAAGATACAAATCCTCAATTGTCGCCTGCGTTTTAGTACTCATAAACTGCCTCTGCGCTTACCGCTAACCTCACAAGGTCAATGTTAGTCTGCGCCCATCGCTTCATGGTGTGGCGTTCGCTCTTTCAAACGCTTCGAGTAAAGCGGAAAGCGCGCTGCGAGTTCGCTGACGGATTGTTTGACGCGGCGGCGCACGTCTTCGGATTCCGGTTCGTGCAGCACGCTTGCGATGAGTCGCGCAATCTCGTGCATTTCGCTTTCGCCCATGCCGCGTGTCGTTAGCGCGGGCGTGCCGAGACGTATGCCGGAGGTCGTAAAGGGTGAATTAGTATCGAATGGAATAGTGTTTTTGTTGGCCGTGATGCCCGCCGCTTCGAGCGCTTTTTCGGCGACTTTGCCGGTGATACCTTTGCCGCCATTAAAGACATCGACGAGCATTAAATGATTATCCGTGCCACCACTGACGAGCCGCAAACCTTGCGCCTGCAATTCGGCGGCGAGCGTTTGCGCGTTACGGACGACTGCTTGTTGATAAGCTTTGAAATCGTCGCGCAGCGCTTCGCCGAAGGCGACGGCTTTGGCGGCGATGATGTGTACGAGCGGGCCGCCCTGCACGCCGGGGAATAGTCGCTTGTCGATGTCTTTGGCGTATTGTTCGCGGCACAAAATCAAGCCTCCGCGCGGGCCGCGCAAGGTTTTGTGCGTTGTCGTCGTGACGTAATCTGCGAATGGAACGGGCGACGGATGAAGCCCTGCGGCGACGAGTCCGGCGATGTGCGCGATGTCCGCAAAGAGTTTTGCGCCGACGCTTTTGGCGATTTCGCCGAACCGCTCGAAGTCGATGGTGCGAGGGTAAGCGCTTGCTCCGCAGATGATGAGTTTCGGTTTGTGTTCTTCGGCGAGTCTCTGCAGTTCGTCGTAGTCGATTTGTTCGGTGTCGCGGGAAACGCCGTAGTCCGCGACTTTGTAACTGATACCGGAAAAGTTGAGCGGGTGGCCGTGTGTTAAGTGTCCGCCGTGCGAGAGATTCATGCCTAAAATTTGGTCGCCGTAATTGATGGCGGCAAGATACACGCTCATGTTCGCCTGCGCGCCGCTGTGCGGTTGAACGTTGGCGTGCTCAGCTTTGAAGATTTGTTTCGCGCGATCAATCGCTGCGCTCTCGACCACGTCGGCGAATTCACAGCCGCCGTAATAACGCTTGCCCGGATAACCTTCGGCGTACTTGTTTGTGAAGACGGAACCCATGGCTTCGAGCACGGCTTCGCTGACGAAATTTTCCGAAGCGATTAGTTCGAGGCCGCCCGCCTGCCGCGTGGCTTCGTTGTCGATTGCGCCCGCGATTAATGGATCGACTTCCGAAAGCGTGGCGTTAAAGTTGTGGCTCATCAATGAATTCCTTTCGGGCATTGCTGTTTTCGATGCAAGCTGATTTTCTTAGTTTCGTTCAAACATAAAAGCGTGCAGGATTTCGTTGAAGATTATTTTTTCGTCGAGCCTTGCAGTTTGGCGAGCACCCACGCGCCGAATACGACGGCTACCTTCTTCGCGCTCAAGCCGTGATCTGCGGCGCTTGCGTTCGCGGATTGCGCAGCACGGGCGGGCGTCTGCCGCGCCGTTGGTTCGGCTCGCGCTTTGTCCGCTTGCTTCGCTTTTTGATCGTCGCGCGCGGCATTGTTTGATTGTTTGTCGCCGGGCTGTTTCTCGCCTTTTTCTTTCGCGTCGGGCGCGCCCGCTTTGGCTGCCGCGTGCTCGATTTCGGAATTGATTTCACCGCCGATTAAAATCGCCGCGCCCGTTAAATAGAGCCAGAGCATTAGGACGATGACCGCGCCGAGCGAGCCGTAAGTTTTGTTGTACGAATCGAAGCGGCTCAGGTAAAGGCGAAAGGCGAGTGAAACAAGCAGCCAGAGCGCGACGCCGATCACCGTGCCGGGCGTCACGTAAGTCCATTTTTGATTTTTCGTGTCCGGCGCAAAGTAATAAAGAAGCGCGAAGGCGAGCAGCACGAAGGCAAGCACTATCGGCCATTGCAAAATTTTCCAAGCGATTGTGAACACGTCGCCGAGACCGAAATGCCCCGCGACGCTTTCCGCAATTTTGCCGCCGTAAAGCACCAGCACGAGCGCCGTGATAATCAATACCGCGAGCGCAATCGTCAATAACACTGAGGTAAGCCGCGTTTTCCACCACGGGCGCGTTTCCTTGACATCATAGGCGACGTTAAGGGATTCGCTGACCGCGCCCATGCCGTTCGAGGCCGCCCACAGCGCCGCGATAATGCCGAAAGAGATTTTGCCGCCGCTGCTTCCCTCGCTGACTTGGCGCATCGTCGTGCTAACGAGTTCGGCGGACGAGCCGGGCAACACTTGACCGAGATAATTAAAGAGGCTGTGGCGCAGTCCCGTTCCCGAGCCGAGAAAAATGCCGATCACGGAAGTTAAGAAAAGCAGCAGCGGAAAAAGCGCCAGCAGGAAATAGTAAGCGAGCTGCGCGGCGCGCCCGAAGACTTCATCCTCGCCGATTTCCGACCATACGCGCGTGCCTAAATCCTTCCAAGATAATCCGCCGAGTTTCCATAGCGATTCTGCTGCGGCCATTCCTGTTGCCTCCTTGATCTTCGTAGGTGAGTTGAAATAATTATTTGATCATTGTGCCGGTTCGACGCCAGCGCGTGTTGCGTAAAAAGTCCAGCAGAATATTACCGCTCGACGGCGCGCTTTTATCGAAAGACCAGTAAACGAACATGGCGCGTCCGATGATTAAATCTCTCTGCACAAAGCCCCAGAAACGACTATCCTCGCTGTTATCCCGGTTATCTCCCATAGCAAAATAAGAGTCGGCCGGCACTCTCACAGGCTTGCCCTTTAAGCCGAATTTGTAAGAGCTGTCTTGCTGTGCATCGCTGTCTGTATAAACCGTGTAAGCGTCCGTAGGCGCAAGCGGCGGAGCGTTCAATATTTCGAGCGGCTTGCTGTCTTCGCTTTCCGGCGTGCTCAAATCATCCGCGTAATTTCTGGCTGCGATACGCCGCTCCGGTAAAGGCTGCCCGTTGATAAAGACTCGCTCATCATGAACTTCAATCAGATCACCGGGAAGCCCTATCACGCGCTTGACGAAATTTGTAGTGTAGGGCGGCGACGGCTGGCTTCGCTCCATATCCTTTTGCGGATCGAGTTTGTTGCCCGGATATTTAAAAACAATAATGTCCCCGCGCCTGATTTCGCGCTGCGGCAGAAAGGGGAGAGTTTTTCCGGGCGCGAAAATGAATTTGTTGACGAGCAGATGATCGCCGATCAAGATCGTGTTCTGCATAGAGCCTGTCGGCACGACTACCGCCTGCACGATGAACGTCATGCCGAACAGCGCCATGATGACCGTCACCACAGCCGACTCGAAATATTCGCGCCAGATTGTTTTCGGCGGCCCCGCCGGAGGATGCGCGCGGGTTTCAATTGCCTTAGAAGGCTCTGTCGTCGCGCGGCTTGCGGCGGCTACAGTCGTATTCGAAGCGTGCGCGCCGCGTTCGGCAACGGGCGGCTCGGCAAGTCCCGTGTTCGTTTGATCGTCGTTCATAGAAATCATGGTAGAGAAGCAGCAGGGCGCCGGTCAAGTTGTCTGCCTTGACGAAAATGCGTCGTGAAAGCAGCCGTGAGCTTTAATTGTTGGTTGGCGCGGCGGAAGACTTCGAGGCGTCAAGTGTTTTGAGAGCACAGCGGGCGGCGGCTGTTTCCGCGACCTTGATGCTGCGTCCTTTGGCCTGCTCGCTTCCGCCTTCCCAAGTGACTTCGACGTGAAAGATGCGGCGGTGCGGCGGCCCGCTGGTCTCTGTGACGGCATACTGCGGCGCGACGCCCTGCTCGGCCTGCAAGCGCTCCTGCAACATTGTTTTGGAATCGGCGGCGGCGGCGGCCTGCGGGTTCGCGGCCTTTAGTTCTTGTTCGAGAACACGGCGCAGAAAAGCGGTTGCTTCATTGATTCCGCCATCGAGAAAAATCGCCGCAAGAATGGCTTCAAAAGCGTCTGCGAGCAAAGCACATTTGCGGCGGCCTCCCGTTTTTTCCTCGCCGCGCCCGACGCGCAAAAAGTCGCCGAACCTTAATTGCTCGGCGGCGCTGGAAAGCGTTTTCGTGCTCACCAGATTATGCTTCATGCGCGATAGTTCGCCTTCCGTGACTTCCGGGTACGCCTCTAAAAGATAGGCGGCGACGACGAAGCCGAGCACTGAATCGCCGAGAAATTCTAAAGCTTCATTGTGCAGTCGCCGCGCCGCTTGTTCGTCGCCGGGCGCAACCTGTTCGTGCGCCCAAGAGCGATGCGTGACGGCGCGTTCGAGCAACGCCGGAGCGCGAAAATTGTAACCGATGACATTTTCCAGAGCGTGGAAGTCCGGTGCGACGAGTTTTGCTTTTTTCACGGTGTGGATTGTAACAAAGAGCCGGGCGCTGCGTCGAAATAAATCAGACGCAGCGCCCGGTCTTTTATCGCTGTCAGCGCGAGCCGATGATCGTTCGATCCTACGGGCGCTTGGTGGTCGTCGTGGTGGTCGTCTTGGACTTCGTCGTTGCCGGAGCAGTCGTCGTGCGGCTTACCGTCCGCGTCGAAGTCGCCGCCGGAGTCGTGGCAGTGCGCGTGCTCTGCGTAGTAACATTGGTCGTCGTTTTTGTGGTAGTAGTCGCCTTCATCGCAGTTCCGGCTGCGGGCGTCATCGCATTGCCCGCTGTGCCGCCGGCATCAACAGACGGCTGCGCGGTGGTGGATGAAGTAGTCGTGGCCGGAGAGACGGAAACAGGCTGACCGGGCTGGGGCAACGGCTTTGTCGTGACGGAAGCAATCAATTGATCGAGGCCGGCGACGGAATTATCGTGGCGGAATTTGTAGAAATCCGTCAACTGCTTTGTCCACTCTGCCTTCTTCGCGGCGTATCTTTGATCCGTGCCGCTATAGGCGACGGCGCGCGCGTAAGCGTCAATGATGCGATCAACGACGTCATTGATTTGCGCGGTTGCGGCTTTGCCTTCGGGCGTCGCGCGCTTTTCTTCAGTGTCATAACTCTTCGCGTAATCCGCCGCGAGTTTCGTGTATTCGGTGGCTTGATACGAAAGAGCGAGGCGCTCGTAAAGCTGCGGGTCTTTCTTCGCGTAGCCTTCAAATTGCGCGGCCTTCACAAAGTAGCCGCCAGCCTCCGGCGAAGTCGCGTTCAAGGCGAATGTTCCGAGCGCATAATTGAGCCAGCCGAGCGTTTCGTTCTTTTTGTCAAAGGCTTGGCCTTCGACGGGTGTTTTGCCCGCTTCGATAAGCTGAATGGCTTGCCTCGCGTAGTTGGCGGTTTCTGCGTCGGATGGATTTTTGCCGCTGAAGGAAAGCCGCCAGCCAGCATAAGCAGCGCTCAAGAGCGTGCGCAGATCATTCGGATTCGTGCCGAGATACTGCTTGCTCGCGGCGTAAGCTTCCGCAAATTTTTGACCTGTAATGAGCTGGTCGATATTCTTGTAGGCATCGACGACTGCCTTGGTTTTCTGATCGTCTTCGTAAGCGGCAACCCATTTTTTAACGTACTGTCCCTGCGGAGTATTATCGCCCGGATACTTTTGCAAATACGATTTACCGGCCTCGTAAGCACCCGGCTTGTCTGTTTTAATTTTGCTGGTGAAACCGACGTAGGCTTCACGCTTCGCGTCTTCTGCGCTCTGCGCGCCGGACGCGGCGGTTGTGGTTTGCGAATCGGCGGTTTGCGCAAGCACGCCGTGGGCGAGCATGGCAACCATCATCGCGGTCAAGGCAAATAATCTGATCGTTGTTTTCATTTGTTCTAATCCTCCGGGCGATGTCTCAACTTATAAAATTTAATCAATTCACCAAAGGGGCTAATCGCGCACTCGCTTTTTCTCGAACATCGCGCGAGTGCTGTTTAAGATGCACGGGCGCAAAAAGCAGTTGCCGCTCACGACAGACACGCGTGTATCAGCGTATGGACGGGGAGTCGCAAACGGGCAACCGTGTCGGGAGAAAATTTAGTCACGATGCGTGCGGTAATCCTGCAACAATGTCCGCAGCGTGTCAAGCAATTACGCTGACAACAATCGCGTTGCAATAAAGATACAACATACGGATTTTTCGCGCACTCAAACAAAATCTCCGCCGGATGCGTAACGAGAAAATATACGCGTATCCGGCAGAGATCGGTTTGCTTTAGCGTGCGGCAACAGCGCGGTGGTTTAAGGCTCGTTGCTCAACACGCGGCGCGGCCTGTTGTCCGTCTGCGTCGTATTTGTTTTCGTGCGCGGCGCGACGGGTTGAACATTTATTTCAGACGGCCTGTTTGTCACAGGCACTTTGTAGATCGGCATCGTGACGCTTTTGACGCTGCTGCGCGCGTTGCCCGTTACGGCATCTGTCGTCGCAACGCCCGTCGCAGAGTCCGCATCCGCTTCGCCTTCTTCTTCCGTCAATGCAGCGGCGGCGCGCGGATCGACTTTCGGGCGCGGCGCGAGCGTCGCGGGAGTGGTGGCGACCTGTGTTGCGCCGCCCATTGTGCCGAAGCGATATTCGAGCGCGCGATAGATTCTGCCTGCGACGGCGACGGGAAAATGCGCCCGACCGTCGGAGCCGCGCGACACGACGACGACGGCGAGACGCGGATCAGTGACAGGCGCATACGAAGTAAAGAGGCCGACCCAATTGCCGTCTTCGATGCACGTACCCGTTTTTCCGGCGATGGTTTCCGTCGGGCTGTAAGCGAGTTTCGCCGTGCCGTAATTGACCGCACCGATCATGCCAGGAATCATGCGGCGGAAATTTTCGACGGGGATATTAAGATAGCGGCGCACTTCCGTATTGAACTGCGTGTTCTCCTCAGGCGTGCGCGGCAGATGCGGTGTCAAGAGTTTGCCGCCGTTGGCGATAGCTGAGACGAGCGCGCCGAGTTGGACGGGCGTGACCTCGAAATCATCGCCGTGCGAAGACATGTGATTAACGGCATAGCCTGATTTATAGACTGGCACGCGCCCCGCATATTCGTTGGCGTGGTTAATGCCTGTGCGCTCGCCCAAACCGAGTTGGCGCGCGTAAGAGGCCATCCGGTCAAAGCCGACGCGCCCGCCGACGTTCTGGAAATAACCGTTATTGGAAAAAGCGAGCGAGTCCGTCAGGTCTAGGCTCAAGCTCGAAACGCCGATGGTTTGTTCCGGGGCGATGACGTTTTCATTCAAGCCCGCGAGACCTGTTACGAGTTTGATGGTCGAGCACGGTTTGAAGCCGCGACGAAGCGCCCATTCCTGATTGACGATAGTGTAGATGCGTCCCGTTTTCGGGTCCATCACGACGACTGATCCGGCGCGATTGCCGAGCGCCGCGATTGCCGCGCGGCGGACTTCCAAATCTTCGCCCGTCGAATCGTCTCTAAGAATATTGGCGGCGGTTTCACTGCGCCACGCTTGATCTGCGGCGCGCTGGCGCGCAATGGCGGCGAGGCGCGCGAGTTCGGCGCGGCGCGCGGCTTCAGCACGGCGCGCGGCTTCTTCGCGTTGACGCTCTCGTTCTTCGGCAAGTCGGCGCGCTTCGGCGAGTCGATCACGGCGCGAGACGGCGCGACGGCCACCACCGCGTCGATCACTTGCGTCTTCTCTCGCAGACGAAGCACGGCGCGTTTGTTTGGGTCTCGCCTGCGTGATTGAAATAGCCGAGAGCATCAGCAAAATAATCAGGCAGAGAACGGCGCTTTTGTGCGGCAAAGAATTGCGTAAAGTGTGATTCATCTAAAACCTCGCGCTTGGGACTCGGGGCGAAATCAGCACGGCCGTGTGCAGCGGCGCTGCTTTGGCTGTGATGAAGGATTGACGGGAACAGGTTGGATTAGCCTGCGGAACGGCGTGCAACTTCTGCCGCGCCGCGTTTGTGAAGCGCGTCGCGTTTGTCCATTGAAATGAGTAGTCGCGCATCCGCAAAATGCTTTTCAAGCGTCTCCTGAAATTTTAAGCTGACGTGTTCGGTTGCGGTTGTGTGTGGAGAGTTCCACTCGATTGGTCTCCGGGGAAGTTGCTTTGAAGACCACAGCGACTATAACATCTGCGGCGACGGGGCGGCAACAAATAAATTAACCAAGAATTCATGCGCCGTGCCGCTCCCGATAAATAGTTGCGTCGCTCAATAAATATGTTTGCCGCTCATGCGCGTTGACCGCAGACTTTGACGACAAACTTTTCCGGCAAACTCTATTTGCAGATGAACGCATTCGATTTAATTTACAGCTTTCGCTTGCGATTGCTGCTCGTGCTGGCGGCGCTGCTCATCGCCACGCTTGGGCTTCAGTATTATCTTAATCTGCGCGCCGAACAGCGCGTGACGAGCATTATAGCGGAACAGGAGCAAGCGCTTGCGGCGGCTCTCGCAATGGGATCGGAAGGCACTTCTTCGACGAAGTATCTAAGCCAGTTGCAAAAGCAATCCGGCTTCTCTTTTTATAATAAGGAGAGAGGGCCTGTCGTCAATGTGTTGATTGTTAATGCGGACGGAATGGTCACGGACAGCCTTAATCCGCAGTATTTCCCACCGGTTGGCGACGACGGTAAGCTCAAGCCTTATAAATTATCGAAGATTCAGGGGCAGTTGCCGCCGCTCGTCAATGCCGGGCAGTTGACATACGATACGACCGCTTCGCTGCCGCAGGAATCCATTGCAGCGCAGATCAAAGCAGGCGAGCCGCGCGCTTTAACTTTTCCGCTGGAGACGGATCAAGGCCGCTGGTATGTCATCGTCGTGCTCGGTTCGCGGGGCGCGTCCGGCAGCCAGTGGAGTTGGCAGGCGGCGCGCCCGCTGCTTTACACTTTTGCTATCTTGCTTCTTGCGACTCTTATCGCGGGTGTGCTGGTCTGGCGTTTCACGCGCCCGATTAAAGATTTATCCGACGCGGCATTCAGAGTCGCGGCGGGCGACTTCGATTTTCGCGTGCCTGCCGCAGACCGGCGCGACGAAATGGGCGCGCTCGCCACGCGCTTCAACGAAATGATCGCCGGACTCGGGCGCACGCGGCTGCTCGAAGCGCGCCTAAATCAAGCTGAACGCTCGGCAGTCGTCGGGCGTCTCGCCTCTGCCATCGCGCACGAGATCAGAAATCCGCTTAACTATATCAATTTGACGCTCGATCATTTGCGCACCGCATTTGCTCCCGATGACGAACAAAAGCGTCAAACATTTGATCGTCTCGCCGTACAGCTAAAGGCGGAAGTAGCGCGCATCAATACACGCATCAGCGAGTTTTTGAACTACACACGCCCGCCGAAACTCGATTTGCAGCCGCTCGAACTGCGCGCCGTCGCGGAAGACGCCTTGCGCATGGTCGAAGTAAAAGCCGCCGAAAGTAATATCAAAACAAACGTCGAAACCGTCGGCGCAGTGCCGGAAGTCTTGGGCGACACGGAAGCGCTGCGCTCCGTTTTTACTAACCTCGTGATTAACGGCTTGCAGGCGATGGACGGCGCGGGCGGCGGCAGCCTGACAATCAAGCTTTCGCCGGATGACACCGGCAAGCGCGCCTGCATAGACATCACAGACACGGGACGCGGCATTTCCCTTGATCACATCTCGCAAGTCTTCGAGCCGTATTTCTCCACAAAGGAAACAGGCACGGGACTCGGACTCGCCATCGTCAAAAAAGCGATCACCGATCACGGCGGCACAATCTCCGTTAGCTCCAAACAAAACGAAGGCACAACGTTTACAATTACCTTACCGATATCTAGAAAAGAGTCTGAAATCTCCGGCTAAAACCTATGAACAAAAGACACGCGACCATTCTTGAGCGTTGGCAAATTACTGCCGAAGAACTCACGGAGATTGTCGATAAAAACCCAAGTATGCGAGGCAATATGTTCGGCTATGTTGCCGAAATGAAGCTTCATAAACTTTGGTTTTCGTCGTGGCGCGTTACACAAGCGACCAAATATGACGATCATGATAGAAAGAAGAAAGGTGACCTTGTAATAACTTACAAAGAACAGAGCTTCATCGTTGAATCAAAGTCGCTTCAAACAAATAGCATACGGGAATCCGGCGGACGTTATACGGGAACGGCGCAATGCGATGCCAGCGATAGACGTGTGATCGAACTTCCAGACGGTTCATCAGTAAATACAACGTGCTTGCTTGTCGGCGAGTTTGATTTACTAGCAATCAACATTTTTGCGTTTACAAATGAGTGGCGTTTTCTGTTTGTCAAAAACCAAGACTTGCCGCGAAGCCGATTCAGGAAGTACACACCCACGCAGCAGGAGCATCTATTAGCTTCGCTCGTTCCGGTTGTTTATCCGCCGGAGCCGCCGCTTAGAGATGAACCTTTTACCCTACTCGATGAAATTATCGAAGAACGAGAACGCCGCAAACTTTCTAAGCCGATTGTTATTGAAGGCGACGACGATAAACTTATCGTGAGCGAGTAGTTTCGCGTTTCTTTCCTTCCGGCATTTTCACAAAGACTAAAAAGTAAGAATGGTTTTTGCGAGCATGTACTTGCTTCTTTAGTCTGCTGATTCCCGGCTTGTTTTGTCGCACTACAATGAATAAATCTTTCGTGTAGAAGTACATCTTTTCATATTCGTTGATAATTTCAACGTGCGTCAGGTTCTGCCGATTGGCGCTTACCTCATCTTGGCATTTAACGATTAGAACTCCACCATTACGCAACACGCGCCGGGCTTCCCGCCCTGCCTTGAAGTACAAATCTAATACTGCCGCGTGCCACTTCGGAGAGCCTTCTTCGGAACCGTCGCCGTTTGAATAATGCTCGCGAAAGGCAGCATGTGTTCCTGCTCCAGCGAGATGATCTTTCGACTTTCTAAAAAGACCTTCCATGTATGGTGGGTCTAAAACAACGCAATCAATCGAAGCATCTTCATATGGAAGATTGCGACAATCCACGCCCGTTTTAAGGTCTGTTCCCTTTACCGTGTAAATGCCTTCTGGAACGCTTTTCCAGAACACGCCTTTCCCCCAAGTGACATCAGCAATCGTAGAGCCTTTTGGAACGTGTAGAGCTAAGACTTGCGGAAATACTTCGGCATTGCCGCTCACATGCGCCGACACAACCACGTCGGTTGTCGCGATGCCGCCCTGAACGCGCTTCGGCGGAGTAATTTCGGCTTCATCAATGGAGGGCACTTGTGCCGACATTTAGCGTGTCTCCTTACGCCCGCTCTTTTTATTTTTCTCAACTCTAACGAATAACTCACCAGCGTTTACATCAAGTGCCGTGCAAAGCTTGTCCATCGTCGCGATTGAAATTTGCTTAAACTCATTGTTAAAAAGTTTCGCGGCGACAGATGGCGCAACGTCCAAAGCCTTTTGTAACTTATATGCCGTATTGATGCCCCTTGCTTCCGCTACTTCCCTAATTTTGACTTCGAGCATGTTCCTACTAACTCCAATCAAGTTTGACTGCTCACAAAGTATAAGCACACCGTATCACACCAAAAATAATATCTCAACAGTAATATCTTTGTGTAATAACGATTAATTTGACTCTGGTCTATCTGGATTTCAGACTTTCTAATGATAGTCTATAATCCACCAGCATTTAATATCGGCATCTAATATCTGAGGCTTGACATGGCACGCAAAAGCATACTTGTAGTTGACGACGAAAAATCGCAGCGCGAAATCCTCGAGATGATTTTGTCCGGCGAAGGTTACAACGTAACGACGGCATCTTCCGGCGAAGCAGCCTTGAAGTTCGCGCACGAACGCCGCTTCGATCTCGTTCTAACCGATATGAAGATGACGGGCATGGACGGCATAGAGCTTTTGCAACAACTGCTCGCCTACGATTCGTCCATCATCGTCATACTCTTAACCGCGCACGGCTCCATCGACTCCGCCAAAGAAGCCTTGCGGCGCGGCGCGTTCGATTACTTGCAAAAGCCTTATGACCGCGACACTCTGCTTGAGACAGTCGGGCGGGCGCTGCTGCGGCTCGACGCGCTCGACATGGAAATCGTCTCGGCTTCGCCCGAAATGGAAGCCGTCAAAAAGATGATTCTCAAAGTCGCGCGCTCGAGTTCTACCGTGCTTATTCGCGGCGAATCGGGAACCGGCAAAGAACTCATCGCACGCGCCATACACAACCAAAGCCCGCGCAACACAGAGATGTTTCAGGCCGTCAACTGCGCCGCGATCAACGAAAATCTTTTAGAGTCGGAACTCTTCGGCCACGAGCGCGGCGCATTCACAGGCGCGCACGCCGAAAAGAAAGGTCTCTTTGAAGTCGCGGATCGCGGCTCGCTTTTCCTAGACGAAATCGGCGAACTAGACATCACGATGCAGGCGAAACTTTTGCGCGCCCTTCAGGAACGCGAGATACGCAGAGTCGGCGGCACGAAGGCGATTAAAATAGACGTGCGCGTTGTCGCCGCGACGAACAGAGACTTGCGCGCGATGGTCGCCGACGGGCGTTTCCGCGATGATCTCTACTATCGCATCAACGTGCTCTCCGTCGATGTCCCCCCGCTGCGCGAACGCCGCGACGACATTCCTATCTTGATTGATTTCTTTTTGAAGAAGCACACGCGCAATACTTCCAGACTCGTGCGCGGATTGATGCCGGACGCGCGCCGAATGTTGCTTGACTACGGCTGGCCCGGCAATGTGCGGCAGTTGGAATCGGCAATCGAGCGCGCGATTCTTTTATGCGAAGGCGACCTTATCAGCATCGAAGATTTGCCGCTCGAAGTTCGTCAGGAATCGCGCCCCGTTTCCGAGAGCGCCTTCCGGCTTCCCGCCGAAGGCATCTCTTTTGAAGATGTCGAACGCGGCCTTATCATGCAGGCGATGGAGCAGACGGATTACAACATCACGAAGTCCGCCAAGCTGCTCGGCCTGACCTTTCGCACGCTGCAATACCGCCTCGACAAATTCGGCATCAAACGCCCGGAAACAGGAAGAAAAGAGGAAGAGTAGAAACAGTATTCAGGAGACAGGAGTCAGAATGAGGAAAAAGACAGAATGAAGAAAATCAAATTGAACGTTTGAGCTATCAAAGCTTGAGTTGTTAAAGTGCATCTGTGGTTTACTTCTGACTCCTGTCTCCTGACTCCTAAATACTGTTTCCGGACTTCTACACTACTATGAACATCATACAAATTCTCGGTCTCGCGCTCGGCTCGGCGTGGACATCGGGCATCAATTTATATGCGACTGTCGCCGTGCTCGGTTTGCTTGAGCACTACAAGTACGCGAGTCTGCCCGGCAGTCTGCACGTGCTTAGCAATCCGTTCATCATCGGCGTCGCGCTTTTTCTTTACTGCATCGAATTCGTCGCTGATAAGATTCCGTATGTCGATTCGATTTGGGACGCGGTTCACACATTCATACGCGTTCCGGCGGGCGCGGTGCTGGCGCTCGCGGCGACGACGCAGATGAATCCGGCAGTGCAAGTCGCAGCGCTCCTTTTGGGCGGCGGCCTCGCTCTTTCAACGCACGGCACGAAGGCGACTGTGCGCGCGGCGGCCAACACCAGCCCGGAGCCTTTCACTAACTGGACGCTCTCGCTCGTCGAAGACGCCTTTGCCATCGGCGCAACCGCGCTTGCCGTGCTTCACCCGATTGGCATACTCGTCGTAATCTTAATTTTCCTGCTGATCCTCGCGTGGATTCTACCGAAGGTCGTGCGCCGCATTCGCCGCATGACCGCATCGGCGCGTGCCTTCTTCTCAGGCCAGCCCATCGCGGAATCGGCGCGTTGATGACCAACTGAAAGCGCGCCGGTGGTATCCAATGGGGAAAAGAGACCATGGCAGATTGGTACACGAAATCCGCGATGCTCTCATCAAGCACGGATTCAAGCCGACGTCGATCATTCAGGTCGAAACTCCTGAAGGTCTCAATTCAGCGCGAGTGCCGGGTTTCAAGCTTGAAAAGCATAACGACAGCAAGTCTATTCGCCTCGCCTATCGCACACTGGACTCGCCATCATTGAAGACAATGGACTGGAACACGAGACAAATTGAAGGCAGCATCCAGATGAGGATGCTCATCCGTTATAACGCGATACTGGAGAAGGAAGGTTTCATCTGTATCGCAATTAATAGTCACGATCCTTTGACTCCATACTCGCTCTGGAGACGCGACAATAAAAGCCCGGACGCGCCCCTAAACAAGTAGATGCCGCGAGGCGGTGTGACAAATAGCGCGGCACAGGTCGCGGCGCGTTTCGGCTTGGAAGATTTAAGCCGGCGCGAAAAAGGAAGGCGTGCTGCGAAATAGATTGCCGCTCGCCAATCAATCGCATGATGCAGCGACGTACTCGCTCATCGCTACATACTTAAACATTTAAGAGTCACTCTCGACTGATAACATAATTCGGAAACAAAAAATGCGCTCTAAAATCTTTATACTTGTTCATGCCTGCGCAATTTTACTGCTCGCGTTGATAATCGCGGGATGCGCTAAAACGGAAAATGCGCCGACGAACGATGCTGCTAGTGCTTCAAACATCGCGCCGTCGAGTGCTTCTAATGCTTCGCCGCGCGCGGAGATTGTGCGCGCGGAGACGAACGCGGTTGAGGCGGCGGGCAATGCGCCGGAGGCTTTCGTGCGCGTGAAGATTGCAGAGGGTTTTCACATTCATGCCAATCCGCCGACGCTGCCGAATTTGATTGCAACCGAGTTGAAGATAGAATCGGACGAAGCGAATGCGGGCATCACGGCGGGCGCTCCGGTTTATCCGGCTCCGGTCACGCGAAAATTCGATTTCTCCGAACAGCCGCTCAAGGTTTACGAAGGCGAGGTGGTCATCAAACTGCCGCTGCGCGTTGAAGCGTCTGCCGCGAAGGGCGAGCATCGCTTGCGCGCCAAGTTGCGCACACAGGCGTGCGACAATCAGGCTTGTTATCCGCCGCGCACAATAGAAACATTCATCGCCGTGAACGTGCGATAGAAGCCGCGCAGCCACTTATAAGAATCAAGCACATCGCGGGATTGCCCGTAGAAGGAAACGCTTTGATGGAACGCGTCTGGATTGCCATTTCGATTTTGTGCTTGATTGCTGCCGCGTTTTTCTGGTTGGGGCGCGGCAATCTCGATCGGGCTTTTGTCGCCGCCGCGCTCGGCCTCGTCGCATGGTTTCTTTCCTTGCGCAACCGGCTACGCAGTTCAAACATCGAACGGGACAATGCAGAATTTGGAAACGAAAGTAATCTGGATCACGATGAAAATTAAACAATGTTCGATACTGCTCGCGGCCTTTCTTCTATTCACGACGTTTGCTTCGCAGGCTTTTGCTGCAGGCGAAGATGCAGCGGCGGTGCGCGCGGCGATGGAGCGCGCGTTCTCGCAATTGCGCGCGGGCGATTACGCATCGCTTTATGAAGCATTGCCGGATGCTTCGCGCGGGCGCATCTCGCGCGAGCGTTTCGCGGAAAGCCTGCAACGGGCGCATGATTCCTACGGCCTCGAACTCAATCGGCTGGACATCGGTGGCGTGCATGTCGGGCGCGATGTCGCGGTGGTCGATACAGTCATGTACGGACAGGTTGCAAGGCCAATCGAAGCGGCGGGCAAAGTCGTCGCCAGACAATATCTCGTGCGCGAAAACGGACAGTGGCGAGTCGCCATCGGCAGCCGCTCCGTAATGCAACCGCTTCTCGCGCGCGAGCCGCGCTTCGCCAAGCAATATCCGTCGCGCGAGCCGCACATCTATGTCGAGCGCAACGGTCGCTGGATGGACATCGGCTCGATGGGCGCTATCAGGCGTCGCGCAAATTCAAGATAAAGGTGCAAGGAAGAAAAGCGGCATGGTGCGTTCGTCAAAGCTGCGAAGCTCAAAGCAGATCGCTGAAGGATAGTTGAAGATGCTCGTCGGGATTTTCCGTTGCGGTGTGCCGGCGTGAAGTTCGCGCGTTGTCGCCGAGAGCGTTGCGGACGGATTGCAGATGAAAGCGCAGGATGCGCGGCGTGAGACGGATGGACGGGATGCGCCCTTTTTGCGCGAGGCGGCGGACAGTCGTTTCACTCACCTGCAAGAGTGCGGCAAGTTGCCGCGCCGTCAAAAATTCTTCGCGCGTGGGTGGCTCCGTTGGTGTGGCGTCCTTCATCGCTTATTAAGCAAACGCAGACAAGTGAAACATGCGCGGAAGCAAAAGTTTTTTAATCTAAGGCTTCTCTTATTGATTCGTTTTTGGTCGCAGTGAAAGCGACAGACGGTAAATGGCTGCGCCGTCAACTTCGATTTCGCCCGTCACGGGTTCCGCGCCGTCTGCCTTGACTGTCACACGATACTTCGCTTTGTCCGTCGCAACGCGAAACGCGAACTCGCCGCTTTGAGTCGTGATTCGCTCGGCGATTTTTTTACCCGCCGCGCCGCTTGCCGCGAGCCGCGCAATCTCGACTCGCACTCCGGGAACGCTGCGCCCGTCCGGATCGAAAACGCTGCCGCGCACAGACGCAATCGAACCCGTATCGACGGTCAAAACGAGTCGGTCATTCAGCGCGCGCGTTTTCCCCACGCGCACTTCCACATTTTCGATTGAGCCGACGCTTAGACCCGTGCGGCGAAACGTCAGGCCGTAGGTTCCCGGTGCAAGTCCGGTGATTGTGAAATCACCTTTGCTGTTTGTTTCAACGCGTGTTATTTCGCGCTCGCCTTCGCGCGCGATGACGGCGACGCCCGCCGCGCCCGCGCCGCTCTCGACGCGCACTTTGCCTTTGATGCTGCCCGTTGTTTGCTGCGCGGCACACGAAGCGACAAACAGCATTATCACAAAAAAGGCCCTGAACCAATTACGCAAATTCATAAGTTTCATTTTCCACGCTCACAGCAACGACGTTCAATCATACGGCGTGCTTATTATACAACTTACTTGTGTTCTCGAACGAGCGCGCCCAACGATGGATGCGCGGAAAGCAGAAAGGTGTTGCCTGCTTCGCAACCGTCTGGCGCAGGCGTGCGCCACTCTGTATAATTTCAAGCACGCATTTCGTTTCAATCGGTCTTTAGCGTGTGCGGTAAATGTGCGACAAATAAAAGCCGCGTCTAACGCAACTCATGATCAGCTTCAATCTTTTTTTCTTGTATGTTTCTTTCCGGCAAACATTATCCGGCGATGAATTTTAGAATAATTAAATCGCGCGGAGTGTGTTGCAGATTCCTGTGTTGCGCAATTCTATACGCGGCGCAGTTAGGCTTTGCGGAATCACCTTTTCTGTCATCCTGCCTTGCTCAAACGCAGCAGCAACTTCCCGAATTGACGCCCGCACCGCAGCAACAGCAGCAACGCCCGCGTCGCGTGAATCCGCCGCAGGAATCTGCGCCAATCGAGCAAGGTACGGATCAGGATGAAGTGCTGCGCATCGACACAGACCTCGTGCTGCTCGATGCGACTGTGACGGATGCGGGCGGGCGCGTCGTGCGCGGCTTGCGCCGCGAGGATTTCAAGATTTACGCGGACGGCGCAGAGCAGCCGATTTCCTTTTTCAATGTAGAGCGGCGCGGCGGTCAACCGCGTCCCGTCGCCATCGTCTTCGCGCTCGACGTATCGGGCAGCATGTCGCCGGAAGAACTCGATCAACTCGGGCGCGCGATGCGCATTTTCACCGCGCGCCTGTCAAACAACGCGTCCGTCTTCGCGGTCACGACGTTCGGGATGAAAGTCAAAACGCTGCAAACCTTCACGAGCGATGCCGCCAAACTCGAACGCGCCTTTGATCGCCTCTCGCGCGAACCGAACGGGCTTTCGACGCACACTTACGACGCCGTTGATGATGCCGTCCGAATGCTTGTCAGAAATGCGCCGCGCACAAAAGAGCGCAGGCTTCTGAAACGCGCTGTGGTCGTCGTGACGGACGGCTTTCCCGTCGGCGATACGGTTGCGCCGCGCACCGTGATCGAGCGCGCCAACGTCGCCGAAACAAGCGTCTATACGGTGATGCTGCCGTCCTTTTCGCGCCTGCTGGTTTCCGCCGAGCGCGCGCCGCTGCCGACGCCTCTTGATGTCAGCGGGCTGGCGGAAAAGACCGGCGGCACAAGCGTCTATGCGACGGACAAGGATTTCGGGGCGCTTTTTCAAAAGCTCGCGGAAGAAGTCGCGTCCACTTATGTGCTGGCCTTTTATCCGCCGGAAGCGAAGCGCCACGACGGGCGTTTCCACACAATTCGCATCGAAGCGCCGCCCGGCTTAATTGTCCGCCAGAATCGCACAGGCTACGAAGGCGCGCCGCTGCATTGAGCCTTTAGCATCGGTGAGAGAAAACATACGAAGGCGGCGCGAAGGAAATCGTGCTTTTGAAAACGAGCGACGAAAGAACGTTACGGCCTTCGTCGGATAGTTTTCTAAAAGCGCACGTTTCTCTTCGCGCCGCTCGATGAATGGCTTTACTATTTCCGCGTTTAGATTTCTTCTTCCTCCTCATCATCAAGGTCATCTTCCTCGACGATGTCCAATTCGACGGGATCGAGTCCGACGAGTTCGAGTTCGCTTCCGCAGTCTTCACACGTCATCACGTCGCCCTTGTCGGCGTCTGTATCGACGTGAACTTCGGCTTCACATTCCGGGCATGTTCCGGTCGGCACGTTGTTTTACCTCCAGCGCTTTCTTCGTTATTTAAGAGCGGCGCACCCTTTGTTCTTCGGGAGACTTCCGCGTTGTTTAAGAGATCGATGCCGACAATCTAACTGCCCGCACAAGATTTTGCAACACCAATTTACGGCATCGCTCAAACACGCGATTAATGAACCTCAGCCTTCGCCAAAGGCTCATTGAGCAGCGATAGTGGAAAGCGAGGCGAGACGCTGGCGTGCCTCTGCTGCTTCAGAACTGCGCGGGTAGCGGCGTAGGATTTCGCGCCAGCCCGCGCCATCATAATGAAACGCACGCGCCTTGCGGTCGAGGATGAAGTTGACGCCTTGCTTGTTGAACCTATCGAGTTCGTTGAAATTAAGATAGTAGCTGAAGAGAGGAGCGCCGCCCGCAAGCATCTCGCGCTCGTCTAAACGCTTACCGACATCGCGCGAGAGTTTCGTCGCTGCTTCTTCCGCCGCATCTGCGTAAACAATTAAAACCGCCGGACGCAAAGCCGATCTCGGAAACGCGTCGAGAAAAATACGCGCACGCGCGAGACGGTCGAAGCCTTCGGAGCCGTTGATAAGGCGCGCGAGGCGTTCGTCATCTCCCGCGCGAGAGGGCGCAAAGATGCTATCGCTCTGCAGCCATCCACGCGTGCGGCGCGTGACGGCGACGCGGTAAAAGAGCAAACCGTCCGGCGCGCGGCGCGAACCGAGAATGCCGACGGCGCGCCCGCGACTTAAACGATGAACGAGCCGCGCGGACACGTCCGGCGCATCGCGCAACACCGCCAACCTTTCATCGGCAACTACCGCGCGCTGTCCGGCAAGGTTCATAATTCTTCGCTGCTGCGCACGTAGATTTGTGAAAGCAGTGGAAAGACAGAGAAGCGTCACCGTAAGGGTGAAAAGGAAACGTCGAAGCAAAAAAGCTCGGTTGAAGTGAGAAGGTAAAGACACTTGTATGGCCTCCTTTAAGCAAGGTGAGATTGACTTCGGGGCGACATGCTCGCGCCGCTTTGGTGAAAACGTGTGGCGTTAGCGAAGAATGCGGCGGCGAGTCGCAGATAAGGTGCTCGACGAAAGTTTCACGCGCGCTTCGGCAGCAAGCAGGCGCCCGGCAGTCGCGGCGTGATGAAAATAGCAAATGCCGATGGCGAGCGCGTCGGCGGCGTCGTGCGGTTGAGGCACTACGGGAAGCGCGAGCAGCACGCGCACCATTTCCTGAACCTGATGTTTCTCGGCGTTGCCGTAGCCGACGATGGTTTGCTTGATGAGGCGCGGCGCGTATTCGTAAATCTCTAATCCGGCGCGCTCCGCCGCGAGAAGAGCAACGCCGCGTACCTGTCCGAGTTTGATCGCAACCTGCACGTTCTTCGCGTAAAAGGCTTCCTCAATCGAAAATACGTTCGGCTCGAGCCGCGCAATAACGGCTTCGATGCCGTCGCTGATTTTCAACAAGCGTGCGGAGAATCTTTCGCGCGGCGGAGCTTTTATCGTGCCGTATTCAACGAGCCGGTAGCGGCTGCCTTCGCTTTCGACAACGCCCCACCCCGTAGTTTCGCTGCCCGGATCGATGCCTAAAACACGCACAAAATTCGTCTTCCAAAAAAAACACGCAGGATATGACTTGCGCCGGCGATTTTCCCATCTCAAAAACGCGCCGAGCATAGCACAGCCGAATCCGAGTAGGAAAGGCGGACGTTATGCCATGTCCGCTTCGCTGATGTCGAAGTTGGCGGAGACTTTTTGCACGTCGTCGTGGTCTTCGAGCGATTCCATCAGCTTGAGCATTTGTTTGGCTTCCGCGCCTTCGAGCTTAATGTAATTCTGCGGCAAGAGTTCGACTTCGGCGACTTCCGGTTCGACGCCTGCGCTTTTCACGGCGGCGAGCACCACATCGAAATTGTCCGGCGCAGTAATGATCTCGAAATTATCCACGTCGTCGCGCAAATCTTCCGCGCCCGCTTCGGTGACGATCTCGAAGAGTTCATCTTCAGGCTTCGCGTCTTTGCTGACGACGATGTAACCCTTTTTGTCGAATATCCAGCCAACCGAGCCGGACTCGCCCAAGTTGCCGCCGTTCTTGGAAAACATATGCCTGATTTCAGCCACCGTGCGATTGCGATTATCCGTCATGGATTCGATTATCAAGGCGACGCCGCCCGGCCCGTATCCTTCGTAAGTTATTTCCTCGTAGTTGACGCCTTCCAGTTCGCCCGTGCCGCGCTTGATCGCGCGCTCAATCGTGTCGTTCGGCATATTCCCGGCCTTCGCGTCGAGGACGGCTTTGCGCAGACGCGCGTTGGCATCCGCATCGCCGCCGCCGGTGCGCGCCGCGACGGTGATTTCCTTTATCAGCTTGGTAAAAAGCTTGCCGCGCTTGGCATCGAGCGCGCCCTTTTTGTGCTTGATAGTATGCCACTTGGAATGTCCAGACATTAAGTGCGAATCCTTTTTTGTACGAAACTTTGAGAACTATGAAAGCGATGCGGAAACGCAATATAGCACGCGATTTTCCGTTGCTGCAACCAAGTGTTTTAGTCGCTTTGCAACAATGTTTCCAACATCTCGCGCGTTGCTCCGCGAACGCGCACGGCCTTGCTTTTTGAAGCGCGGCCTGAAGTTATTTCCACATCGCGGCGCAGCACTTTGAACGCACGCGCAAGGCAGCGCGTCAAGGCTTCGTTGGCGGCTCCTTCAACGGGCGGCGCGGCGATGCGGACGCGAAGTTGCCCGTCATGCTCGCCGACAATTTGGCTGCGCGAAGCGTTCGGCACAACCCGCACATCGAAGAGCAGCGCGCCGTCTCGCTCCGTGCAGCGAATCATAAAAGTTGCTTCTTCGCTTAAAACAAGTCTTTGCTACAAAAGCGTTCCGGCTATCGCTTTCTGAAGCAGTTGAAGTACGAAGATGATGATGATCGGCGAAATATCCATCGTGCCGAGCGGCGGAATGAGACGCCGCGCCGGAAGGAGAATGGGGTCTGTCGCGCGCGTAAGAAATCTCATCACGGGATTGCTGTAACTAACCACCCACGAAAAAACAACGTAGACGAAGATCAATAACACATAAACTGAGAGCAGGCCATAAAGTATATAACCGACGAGTGCCAGCGGCGCGCCACTTAACAGGCTTTTTGTGATTCCTTTAAGCGTAAACACCATATCTCCGGTGAGAATCAATAAGAAATAGCCTAATAGAATCGTTACCAGAACTGTGAGCAGCGGCGCGAATTTCGGATCGAAGCCGAAGCCCATTAGCTTGCCGCGCACGGGATTAACGAGCGGATCGGAGAAACGCCGTATGAGCAGTGCTGTCCGGCTAAACGGATTGATGTCCGCGTAGGCAACGGCGAAGCGCAGCAGCATCAACACGATGACCGCGACGATAATAGTTACCACCGCATACCATAGAAGAAGGCCGATAAGATCGAAGAGAGACATAATATTTCTTCAAAGCGATTTGAAACTTTGCGTTCGCTATAAAACTTGCCGCAGAGACACAGAGAAGGATCAAGGGGAAACAAAACACTTTACATCTTTCAAATACTTTACATCCTTCTGAACTGCTCTGTGTATTTGTGCCTAAGCCTGTTTGAAATACGTGCTGCGGCGATTCGCACATTAATCTTAACTGATGGTAAAGAGCCTACGCTGATTTCGGTTGTTGCCCGCGCGTCCCGAAAATCGCCGTGCCGACGCGCACCATCGTCGCGCCTTCTTCGACGGCGATTTCAAAATCGTGGCTCATGCCCATTGAAAGCTCGCCCGCGCTTCCGCCGAAATGTCCGTGCCGATGAAGCGCATCCCGCAGTTCGCGCAGGCGACGAAAATACGGGCGCGCTTTTTCCGCATTCTCAAAAAAAGGCGGCAGCGTCATCAGCCCGATTAATTGCAGATGCTCGCAAGCGCTCACGGTCTGCACGAGTTCCGGCAACTCTGCTTCACTTGCTCCCGATTTGGTTTCTTCATCGCCCAGATCGATTTGAATCAAAACCGGCAAGTGCTCGCGCTTCTCTTCCACGCACAAACGTTCGAGCCGCTCTGCCAGTGCCTTTGAATCCAGCGAATGAATGACATCGAAGAGCGTTACGGCGCGGCGCGCTTTGTTGGCCTGTAAATGTCCGATCAAATGCCAGCGAGGGCGCGCGCCGCCGTTGCCGAGTTGCGCGATCTTACCGTCGGCTTCCTGAACTCTGTTTTCTCCGAAGTCACTTGCGCCCGCGTTCATCGCCTGCTGCACAGTTTCCGGCGGGTGCGTTTTGCTGACAGCGATCAAAGTAATGGCTTCCGGCGCGCGATGATTGCGCAGCGCACAAGCCGCGATTCGCTGCCGTATGAGTTGCAGGCGTGCGGACAAAGCTTCGTTCTGATCGGGCATGTTCTCCGTCATTTATTTTTTCGGGCGTGGCGCATTGACGGGCAACTATAGCAATCAGAACGCTATGCCCGCAACCGCAGGCTTTTGGCTCAAAGCTGACTCAAACCGCACTTCGCCTTTTCTGAAAGTTATTCGCGGATGCCTGCACGAATAGCGTTTATGGCTACACTTTATCCGACATTGCACCGATTAACTGGCGGTTATTTTCGCCGCAACACTTGAGTTAGGGCGCTGGCAAGTGTGGCGCGTCGATTGCTAACGTCAAAGCTGCCCCGATTGAAATCCTTTCGAGTCGAATCACATTATCCGATACATCGAACGCGAACAAGCGTTCACAAGGGAGAACATTATGACTAATTTCGAGAACAAAACATTTACATTGCGCGCGGCAATGCTGGCGCTGATTGTCGCCATCGCATTGCCCGTCGTCTCGTTCGCCGACCCGATGCAGGGACGCGGGCATGGCAAAAAAGACAAAAGAGATAAAAGCGACGTGTTCGTAAACGGCCACGACGCGCGCGACGGGCGGCGCGACGGACGCGGGTCAGACCGTGATCGCAGAGATCGTGATGACCGCGATGATGACCGCGACAGAGACCGTGATCGTGATGGAGACCGGGATCACAATCGTGACCGCAACGGTTCTTACAGCCGCACAGAAGTGCGCCGCGTGGCCTTAGATAACGGTTACCGTGAAGGCTATCGTTTAGGACAAAATGACCGCGCTTCCGGCAGAAATTCCAACTACCGCGATTCGAGCGCATACCGCGATGCGAGCATCGGCTACCGCGATTCCTACCGTGACCGCGCGACATACGAACGCAGCTTTCAGGAAGGCTTTCGTCGTGGGTATCAAGACGGTTACGACAACCGCTCCTCACGTCGTGGTGGATCGAGCCGCGTCGGTGGCGTGCTCGGCGACATACTCGGTCGTCCGTAACGCTCTAATGAAGCGCGCTTGACACCCGCGCGTTCCTGTCCGTATCATTCGCACTCGCGTAAATTATCGTTTGCGGATGTGGCGGAATTGGCAGACGCGCAGGTCTCAGAAGCCTGTGATGGTGACATCGTGGTGGTTCGATCCCACTCATCCGCATCTTAGAAAAGAGCGAGTCTATCAAACGGCTCGCTCTTTTCTTTTTCCTAAAACGCAAAAGACTTTTCTATTGCCGCTTCCTTATTTAGTTAATCGCTTCTGAACTTGTGTCTGTCGTCGTCTGTGCCGTGCGCGCGTCGGCAACGATCAGCGGCTGCTCGTCAAAGAGTGAAGAGTCGATCAGGGTTTGCACCCAGTATTGTCCGGCGGCGGGAAAACTGACGTTGACGAAAAAGCTGATGTTGTCGGCGAAGCCGCCCGCTGCAATCTCGAAGCGCGTCGGCTGCGAAACGACAATCGGCTGCCTGCGATCCGGCGATAAAATACGCACTTCGGAAAGATGCGCGCCCGTTCCCTGCCAGTGATTGACGACGGCGAATTTGATAAGCGACACCGGCAACTGCTGCACCATAATGTTTTGAAACACGCCCATCAGCGAAAGCTTGTTGCCGACTTCAAGCCGCACGTCGTCGCAAAAAAGCGTGTACACGAGTTCGAGTTCATTTGTTTGTTCAGCCACTTGATTTTATCCACTCCGATTGTTGAAATGATTGTCGATAAGAAATTTTAGTTCTAACCTAAGCTATACTGGCTTTGCACAAAAAGTCGAAAAGCTGTGGATATATTGAGTAGGCATGATGAGCATTGCTCATCATCTTGGGGCTGACCATGACTTTTTGTGCAAAGCCAGCTATACAGCAGCTTGAGCGCCGCACATTTGTTAAACCGTTTTGGGATTCTGCGAACGACGGAGTTGGTGCGGGCGGAAATAGACAACATACAGGCTAAAGTTTCAAAGACGAAGTTTTTAAGAAAACCACTGTTCCCGCCTTGCGTCCAATGACTTGTTCGGCTTGTCTTAAGCGACAGGCAATGCTGCTGCTTCTTCTTGGGCTTTCGCGCGAGAATCAGAGAGTCGTTTTTCCGCAACCTTCTTCTGTATTTCTAAAGCTCGCTCGTAAATCTTGCGAAAATCATTATCGCATTCTTGCTCGATCTCAAGTCGTGCTTGACGAACTTCCTTCACTATCGGGTCTTCCCACATAATCTTAAACCTCCATCAATTCTTCGGGCGTGCAAACTACCGATGTATGAATGCCGAGACGAATGTTGATTCCTTGCAATGCCTTTTGCACACGCCCGCTCGCAATGTGCTTGCAGTTCCAAGACAATACATAATCCATTTTGTGCCAAGCCGCAATCGCCAAATGAAAAGCATCGATTTTGGCTTTTTCGGGTATTTGTAACGCTGCAAAATACTCTTGCGCTAAATTTTCAATCTGCTCGTTGACTTCAAGCACAGCAAAATCTGTAATCTTGTCAAGCCGCTTTTGAGCATATTCCGCGTCTCCGCGTGCGGCTTCGTCGATAAGAAACGGTGAAATATAACAATCAACTCGTGGACGAACATCCGCCCACCACTCGTTTGTACTTTGCTGATGAGCCGCGATAATTAAATCCCGGCTTGGCTTTGCGGTCAAATAACTAATGATCGTGGTTTCAATATAAACGGACGGCCTCATAAGCCAAGTGTAGCAAAAATATTTAGAGTCTTCTATCCCATCCGCTACGGATTGGCACTTAAAACGAGGAAACATCGAACAATGCTTTGAGCGCCGGTTCGTCAATCACACGTAGGCCGAGCGCGTTCGCTTTGTCGAGTTTCGATCCGGCTTCTTCGCCCGCCACGACATAATCCGTTTTCTTGCTGACAGTTGAGGTCACGCGCCCGCCGCGTGATTCAATGAGTACACGCGCTTCGTCGCGCGTCATAGTTTCAAGCCGTCCGGTCAACACGAATTGCTTGCCCGCAAATTCTTCGGATAACGCAACGCCCGCAGTATTACCTTCGAGCTTTGTTTGCACGCCCGCCGCGCCCAAGCGTTCGCATAAGTTTCGATTGCCTTCATCATCGAACCAATCGCGCACGCTCTGCGCAACCGTCAAACCGATCTCATGCACGGCGTCCATTTCTTCAACGCTCGCCGCGCCCAAAGTTTGCAGCGATCCAAAATTGCGCGCGAGGATGCCTGCCGTTCTTTCGCCGACGTGACGAATGCCCAAACCGTAAATTAAGTGCGGCAAATCGCGCGTTTTGCTCGCTTCGATTTCACGCATCAGATTCGCCGCAGACTTTTCCGCCTTGCGTTCGAGCGCAACGACATCTTCGAGTCGCAATGCGTAAATGTCGGCGACATCGCGCACCATCTTTTTCAAGACAAGTTGTTCCACTAAAGCTTCGCCCAAGCCTTCGATTCGCATGGCTCGGCGCGACGCGTAATGCAGGAGTCGCGCTTTCAATTGCGCGGGACAATCGGCGGCGACACAGCGGGCGACGACTTCGCCTTCGGGTCTTGAAACGAGGCCGCCGCACACGGGACACTTCTTCGGCATACGAAAAGGTTTTTCCGCGCCGGTGCGTTTCGATTCGACGACCTTGATTACCTTCGGAATAATCTCACCGCTTTTTTCAATCAACACAAAATCGCCTGTGCGTATGCCTAGACGTTTAATTTCATCCGCGTTGTGGAGCGTCGCGCGCGAAACGATTGTGCCTGCTAGTTGCGTGGGTTCGAGATTGGCGACGGGCGTGAGCGCGCCCGTGCGCCCGACCTGCACGACGATGGAAAGCACCTGCGTCGTCGCTTGCCGCGCCGGATATTTATACGCAATCGCCCAGCGCGGAGCCTTCGTCGTCGCGCCGAATTCTTCTTGGAGCGCAGTGGAATTTACCTTTACCACCACGCCGTCGATCTCGTAGCCGAGTTCGTCGCGCTTGAATTCCATCTGCTCGCAATACTGAATTACTTCATCAACCGAAGCGCATAATGCGCGGTTCAGATTAACTTGAAAGCCCGCTCGTTCGAGCGCTTTAAGAGCATCCCATTGACTCGCAAAAGGTTTGCGCTCGCCCGCGAGAACATCGTAAGCGAACATGCCGAGGCGTCTCTTGGCGACGATTTTTGAATCGAGTTGGCGGATGGTTCCAGCGGCGGCGTTGCGCGGATTGGCGAAGCGCGGCAATTCTTCTTCTTCGCGTTCGGCGTTGATGCGCTCGAACTCGCTGCGCGGCAAATACGCTTCGCCGCGCACTTCCATATTGCGCAAGTGTTCGTTCAATTTCGCATCGCCGCTTTTTAATCGCAATGGAATGGCGCGAATCGTGCGGACGTTCGTGGTGACATCTTCACCGCGCCGCCCGTCGCCGCGTGTCACGCCGCGCACAAGCAAACCGTCTTCATAATGCAGCGAAATTGAAAGGCCGTCGATTTTAAGTTCCGCGACGTAATCGAAGCTGCGCCCGTCGGCTAATTTTCGGCAGCGTTCGTCGAAGCGGCGCAACTCTTCTATGTTGTAGCTGTTTTCGAGCGACAGCATCGGGCGGCGATGCACGTATTCCGTAAAGCCTTCGACGGGTCGCCCGCCGACTCTCTGCGTCGGGCTGTCCGGCGCGGCATATTCCGGGTGCGCTTCTTCCAATTCACGAAGCCGCGCGAGCAGCGCATCGTATTCAACATCAGAGATTTCCGGGTTATCGAAAACGTAGTAAAGTTCCTCGTGGCGACTGACTTCCTCGCGCAACGCTTCGATTACACTCTTGATTGATTGGCTGGCAGTCGGCAAAACTTCTCACACCTCTTTGACAGTAAATGTTAAGTGACAACGCCCGTTTTTCTCATCATACAAAACCAGTATAGATTAGATTCTGTTGACGTTTTGTGCTTTTCAATTGCAACTAGCTTCAGCTAGTGGTCAGCAATAGAAATAAACCAATGGCTTTAGCCGAATTATCTTTTGATTTGGCTGAAGCCAAGGATTTTATTTTTAATCCCGTCCACTAGCTAAAGCTAGTGGCAATTTATGAGATGTCAACGCAACTTAGCAAGCTTATTTACCATCAGCCGATGACCGCGCGTGAGCCTTAACGCTTTTTGTCGGCGCGTGTGTTTCCGTTTGTCCTAGATGATGAATCATGCGCCCGAAGAATTTGATGCTTTGCAGAAAATCGTCTAGGCGTATGTTTTCATCCGCGCCGTGCGGGTTGGACGCGGCATAGCCTGCGCCGAAGGACACGACAGGCACGGGCGGACTCGCAATGCCGCAGACCGCGCCGACCGGCCCGCTCGCCGGATCGAGTGGATAAACAAGCGGCGCGACATGATAAGCGGCTTCGGCGGATTCGATGGCAGCGCGTGCGACTGTGCTTTGCGCGCTCGCTTTGGCGACGGGCGCTGCGCCGAGTTGGATGATTTCTATGTCTTGAAAATTTCGCGTGTCTAAGTGAGCGCGCAGCAGTTTGACGACAAGCTCCGGCGTTAAATCCGGCACTAAACGAAAGTCCAGCCGCGCCATCGCCGTGCCGGGCAAAACTGTTTTCGGCCCCGCTTCCGTGTGGCCTGTGCGTATGCCGCAGATCGTGCAGGTCGCGCCGAAGATATGTTCCTTAACGAGCGCGCGGCCTTTCATATCGCGCACCCAATGGCCTATGCGAAACTCTTTTTTGAGTCCCGCTTCGTCCAACTCGATACTCTTCAGCGCGTCCGCGTCTTCCGCCGCAACGGGCGCGATGTGCGACGAAAAGCCGTCAATCGTAATCACGCCCTTCGGCGAAGTGATCGTCGCCAGCGCCTGCACGAGCCGCCACGCAGGGTTAGGCACAATCGTTCCCCACTTGGAATGCAAATCGGCGCGCGCGCCCGTCACGCGCAACTCGACAAACAATATGCCTTTGAAGCCGAGACTAATAACGGGGCGCTCGCGCGTGTCCTTCGCGCCTTCGTCCCAGATACAACCTTCGGCGCACAACAAATCAGCGTGCTCTTGTGTGAAGCGGTAAAGGCTGGGGCTGCCGATGCCTTCTTCGCCTTCGATGATAAAGCGCAGGCAAACGGGCAGCTTGCCGAAAGTCTTTTGATACGCTTCGACGGCGGCGAGACGCGCCACCAGATTGCCTTTGCTGTTGGCCGCGCCGCGCCCGTAGAGTTTGCCGTCTTTGACCTCGGCGGCGAACGGCCCCGCAGACCAATCCGTTAATTGTCCGACGGGCGCGACATCATAATGCCCGTAAACGATAAAGCAACGATGATGTGCGCCGCATTCGCCGTAAATAATCGGATAGCCGCCGTGACCCATCTTAAAGACACGCGTGCCTGCGCCCGTGCGCTGCAAAAGCTGCTCGACGGCTTCCGACATCGCGCGCATTCCAGTCCCGCGCGCCGCCACCGAAGGCATACGGCACAAAGCCTGCAATCGCTCTGTGAACGAGCGCGCATGGCGATCAACATAACGATCAAAGCGCGTGAAGGGCATAAATTGAAATGATGAGTAGTAACAGTAAATCAGTGCGGATGAATCAAGGACAATGAAGAAACATAATAAGTGCGTTGCGGCGAGCGGTATTCGTACCTTCTGTGTACTCACTTTTGACGCCCGTCATCAGATGCCCTGCACTCGACATCGAAATCTTATAAGTCATCGCGCATGTAAGCAACGCTATTCTGATCGGCTGCATGACGTTGTTAGATGTAGCCGATCCACTGAAACACAATTGAGGACATAATGAGCATGTCCATCATCATCGTTCCACGCATCTGTTTTCGGCACTTCTCTGTAGGATTCGTTTTGCTCATTCCGTACCATCATTGTACGTCCCGATTCATCCGACTTACTAAGCCAAGGTGTCGTCTCCAAGAAAATCTGCTCGATTCTGAAGCCGTAGACTAGAGAAGGCATACCAGACAAATTCTTCAACTGTTCAAAATACATGAAGGGGTCTATGCCCAGATAGATTTCACCTTCAACCCAAGAGCCTCTCGTAGCATATCTAGGCGGCTGACTTTCTTGATAAGCGAGAAAGCCCATATCAAGCACCCAAACACTCTTCGTGCAATAAACGACTTGCGCGCAGATTTGATACCGGCTCGCTTTAAGGTGCGTGACTAGGCGGGATATACAATCAGAAGATTTCAACGAGTGAGGGCAAAACTCAAGGGCGAACTGAGTTTTCTGGCCTAAGGTGAACTCACCATAGTTGCCATCCTGAATAATCCAAGAATCAACTCCAATGTTCAATGACTCTATACCTTTTCATCACGAAGCATCTAATTGCTAATTTCCGATTCCTGCTACCTGCTTTACACCTTCGCTTTTCCCGTCAGCCAAATCTCCTGCGGGCGCACGACCGGATGCACCAAGTGTACGTGCAGGCCTTCGACATCCGGGCGATGTATGACGGCGGCGCGGCGGTGCGTGAGAAAGACGCAGAGGGCTTCTCCGGCAATCAGCTTTTGGATTTTGGCGTAAGCCTGCGCGCGATCCGTGCGGTTAATCAGCGTGCGCGCGCTCGTCGTCAATTCATCCACTTCAGGGATGCGCGCGACGCGCTTAAAAATCGAGTTGCGATGCTCGGAATGAAATAAACTGTATGTGAAATTATCCGAATCGGCATAGTCCGCGTACCAGCTTACTTCCGCGAGCGAGGCGCGCCCGTTTGTCATCGCCTCCAACAATTCGGTTTTGCTTGCCGCGTGGATGGAACACTTGATGCCGACGCGCGAAAGCTGTTCGCACATCACATCTCCGGCGGTTGCGCTGATCGCCTGTTCTGCAAACGAGCGCCACAGTTCGAGCACGAGCGGGGTTGCACCGTAGCCAGCTTCGGCAAGCAAGCGGCGCGCCTGTTCAGGGTCGTATTCGAGGCCGCGATAGGCTGCGTCGTAGCCGATCAGACCGGGCGGAATAGACCCGGCTGCGATGGTCGCAAGGCTTCCGTAAGCCTGTTCGATTAGTTCCTGTTTATTGATCGCGTGCGCCAACGCGCGGCGCACGCGCACGTCTTTGAACGGCGCTTGTTCGGCGTTGAAAACGAGAAATTGCGTGTGCAGTTGCGGAGCCGCGACAACGCATGATTGCAGTTCGGGATCGCCCGTCGCCTGTGCGATGCGCTCCGCCATTTCTTCGCGCAGATAAGCAAGTTCGCCGCGCCGTAAATTCTCGAAAAGCTTTTCGCCTTCTTCGCCGAAATTCACGCTGACGCTCTCGACATAAGGCTTGCCTGTTTCTCTGTAATCATCGTAGCGCTCGAACTCTATGCGGCCTGCCTTTCGATCAAATGACCGCAGGCAAAAAGGGCCTGTCCCGATTGGATGAGTTTGAAAGCGCGCGCCATTGTCCGGCTCGATTTCTTCGCGCGGCACAATCGCCGCATGATGCAAGCACAACACGGGCAGAAACAAAGCGAAGGGCTGCGTCAATTCTAATTCGATTGTTCGCTTGTCGAGAGAGCGCGCGCCCGGCAATTCCTCTGTTTCGCCGCTGGCGTATTCGGACGCGCCGACGAGGTGCATAAAAATCCATGCGCCCGGCGGCGAGTCGCGCAGGGTGCGGCGCACGGAATAAAGAACATCCGCCGCTTCGAGCAAGCGCCCGTTGTGAAAGCGCACGCCGTCGCGCAAGTGAAAAGTATAGGTGCGCCCGTCCGCCGAAGTTTCCCATCTTTCTGCAAGCGCGGGCGCAACCTCCGCGCTTTCGCCCGTGCATACGAGTCCTTCCAGCACCAGACTCAAAACATCTATGCTGGCGACGGTGGAGGTCACAAGCGCGTCGAGCGAAGGAATATCGTCCGTCACGCCGTAAGCGATGTGGCCGCCGCGTACGGGTTGCGGCAAGCGAAAGCCGCTTACGGAATCGCGCAAGGAAGCGGCTTCGTGGTCGAGCAATCCGGCTGTGTAGTTGATCTGGACAATGGAATTTTGGTTGTGCGTAACGGCGTCGCGGATGACTTCGATGGCGCGCAAGACTTCTTCCGTGCCGTTATGCTGCTCGCCGACTGCCGTGCCGATTTGTTCGACGACTTCCGTGAGTTGCTCCATCGCGTGCGCGATATGCTTCGACGCGGCGGCCTGTTCCTGCATCGCTCGCCGCACTTGTTCGGTCAACTCCGCCATGCGCACGGCGCGCTCACCGATCTGCGTCGAAGTGCGCGCCTGCTCGGAAGTCGCGCGCTCGATTTCCTGCGCGCGTCGCCTGACCTGTGCCATCAACTCCGTGACTTGATGCGATTCGAGAGACTGCGTGGCGGCTGCCTCGGCAATCTGTCGTATCGCGGAAGCGGACAAACCCGTTTTCCGGCTGATGTCATTCAGGGAAACGGCGGCGCGTTCGGCGAGCGCAACGCTGTCGTCGGCGAGTTGCTGATTTTGCGCGGCCTGCGTGGTCGCCGCGCCAACCGATTCACGGACGCCTTTTATCAGTTCGTCAATCTCATCCGTTGAGCGCGCCGTGCGTTCCGACAATTCCTTGATTTCTTCGGCGACGACGGCGAATCCGCGTCCCTGCTGCCCTGCCTGCGCCGCGAGAATGCGCGCGTTCAAGGCAAGCAGATTCGTGCGGTCGGCGATTTCGTCTATCACGCGCGTGATCTGTCCGATGCGGTCGGAGCGTTCCCCTAAAGCCGCGAGGGTTTCAGCGGCCTGTTCGATGCCGCGCCGCGTCGCGCGCATGGATTCAGCCGTCTCCAAGACAACGCCGGAGCCTTGCTCTGCGGAGACTTGCACTTCGTCTGCGAGCACAGCGGTTTCGCCGACGGCGATGCCGACGCGCTGGGTTGAATCGTCTATCGCGCGCATCGAACGCTCTGTTTCGTTTGTCGCGGCGGCAAGCGATTCGGTGGCGGCGGCGACGCTGCGCACGGACGCATCCATTTCCTCGATAGACGAAGCGGTTTCTTCGACAAACGATGTCAGCGCGTCGGCGTTGGCCGAAACTTCGTCGATGGAAGCAGCCATTTCGAGCGACGAAGTGGAAGTCGTTTGCGCTAGATTGGCGAGCGCGCCGACGGCTTCCGCGACGGCACGCGACGAGGCGGAAATCTCTGCGATTGAACTGACTGTGGCATCAACCGAAGCGGCTTCGTCGCTCAAGGACAGCGAGAGCACGCGCCCGCCTTCGAGCACGCGTTGCGCAAATGAATCGACGGAGTCTGCGGCGCGCTGCAAACGGCTGATCGCCCGCCGCATGTTGCGCGCCATAGAGGTCAGTTCCGTCACGGCGCGGCGCGACGCGGCAGGCAGGTTTTCTTCATCTGCGATAGCTGCGACATCCGTCGCCAGATCGCCGCTCGCGAGTGTTGCGGCGATGCGCTCGATAAGTTCGGTTGCAGCTTGCGTGTTGCTGCGTTGCCGCGCGGGAGTTTTACGCGAACGAATTTTCGCGTTCGTTTTTGCCGGATGATCGACATGCGCTGCGTCAGCGAGTTCCGGCGACGCGGCGGCAGTTTCGTTTTTGTTTGTCGTTGAATCCATAGCGTAAGTGTTTCGTGAAAAGCGCACGCGCACCTATCGCATTGCGCTCGCGCCGGAGAATTGAAAAGTTATGTTGAGAGCAGCGCCAGCATACGCGCCGCACATTATTTATAGGTAGGTCGAAGTGCGAGCGAACGCCGGACTCAATCGCCCGATTGCTTCAGGCGCAGGCCTTATTCGCAGGGCATCATAGCATGTGCAGCGGCGCGCGCGCGATTAGGAAATTTCCGGCGAAGATTTGCGCCGCTGCCTTCGCGCAGGCAATCGGAGAAAGCTAAATGAGCGATAATAGGGAAATAATGGGTGAGGAGCGCGAAGCAGGTTGAATGAATCGACGGCGCGCACGTTGCAGCGAAAAAGTGCGGCACATGAGCGGGAAAGAATCTTAAAAGGTAATCTTGGGGTGCGCGCCGTTCCGTGCTGATCGGTGTCAAAGCATCCGCTTCAACCGTGACAATCTTCGCAGGCTTTACCGCGTAGTGCCTCAATGCCTTCTTTGGCAATAATCGGAACCATCACGAGCGCGGCGACCGCATCTGCCCACCACCAACCGAACAAAGCATTGAGCGCGAGACCGGCTAACAGAATCCCCGAAAGATAAGCGCATAAGTCGGTTTGTCGTGAATCTGCTTTCATTGCACGGCTGTTGATTTCTGCCGCAACTCGTCGCTTGGCTCGCGCCAGTATCGGCATTACCACAAGCGATAAGGTAGCGATGGCAATTCCGATATAGCTTCTCTCCGCCGTTTCGCGTGTCATAAGAGACTTGACCGCATCGAACCCGATGTAAGCAGCAAGCAAAACGAAACTCGCACCCACAATTTTTAAGGCGATCTGTTCCGCTCGCTCGCGTTTTTCAGGAGCGTCCAGATGTAGCCGCCAGAGCAACGCCGCTCCCGATGAAACTTCAATGAGAGAGTCGAAGCCGAAACCGACAAGAGCGATGCTGCCCGCCAGCACACCGGCGACAATTGAGGCTACGCCTTCGAGCGAGTTCCAGCCGATAGTCAAGTATTCTAATAAGCGTCCATATCGCACGCTTGCCGCCCGCGCGGTCTCTAAGCTCGCCGCTTGATTGCTCATGCTTATCGCCTCGATTCTAGAGTAAGTAGGATTACTTTATTGCAGCTTTGCGAAGCGGACGCCACAGGCGAATATATTGCGCTGCATAGTATGAGCCGATGACAAGAAGGGCGGCTCCGCCCTGCGCGACAAGTCCTTGAACATTTGCAAAGACAGAGAACCAAAGTCCCACCCAACCCGGAAAACTAAAGCCGATGCCGGTCGTGTGAATCCATCCTGCCTGCTGCATTTCCTGAACGCTCTCGCCAACCATGATAAGGAGAATGCCGCCGAGAAGAACGCCCGTGCAGACAAGCATCTTTTTGTAAGGCAGGCGTTGATGCGCAAGAAACGTCAATACCGCCACAATCAGCGTCAGCCCAAGTCCGAGCAATGTGCCTTTGAGAACGATGCCGTTGCCCGCCCGGAGCCTTAGATTTTGGAGAAAGAGCACTATCTCAAAACCCTCGCGGTAGATGGCCGTAAAGCCAAGCAGAGCGAGTCCCCAGAACGGGCGGGAGTCGGTTTCTTCAGCTGTCTCCAAAATGCGGCGTTTCCGGTTATTATGGTGCGCGATCCATCCTGCCCAGTACACCTTGTGAAAGAACCAATTCATGATGACTAACAGCACGACGATTGCGAGCAGCCCTGTTGCCGCCTGAATGTCGAGTTCGGGCGCACTCACCTCTGAAATGATGGCGACGACGATGAACCAAGTGGCTATCGAAGCTAGAAAAGCCGCGAAAGCTCCAACCGGAATCGCTAATAAATAGTCTTTCTGTTTTCGGCGGGTCATCCCTGCCGTGACTGCGGCAAGAACGAGTATCGCTTCAAGACCTTCGCGGAAGACGAGAACTGCGGTGCTCAAGACAAGGGCGGTGGGACTTAAATTCTTGTCGTTAACATCCGGGTTTCCGTAAGTCGCCAGTGCTTGCCAGAGCATAATTCCGACAATGGCGAGGATGCCTAAAGCAATGATCGCCTTCGTCGTAAGAGAGAATCTATCTTTAGCTTCCGCGTCTAATTGCTGTGTCCCGGAAATTATCGGTGACACTTTAGGCTGTGATACTTCCATTTCGCTAACTGCCTTCATCGTTCGTTAAATCGCTTCTGATTCTCTTAAACGTGGCGTGACTCGCTTCGTTTCTGGCGAGGGGAAAGAGGAATGAAAGCGGCGCATTCTTCACTGACGCATTTTTCATTAACTTGGCATTCGTAATTGGAGCACGAAGAGATTTGCTTTGAAATGCTCGAAAGGATGCCTTCGGCTGCTTCGATCAAGGCTTTCATGCGTCGATCCTTAAGTGTATAGAAAACGCGGCGGCCTTCTTGCCTTCCGACGACAAGACCACAACTTTTTAAGCAAGCGAGATGGGCTGAAACATTCGGCTGTGAAAGTTTGGTTGCGGAGACAAGTTCCGAGACCGTTCGCTCACCGGAGCGCAACTCTTCGACAATCGCCAAACGAGATGGATCGGCCAAACCCTGAAAGAGTTTCGCCGTAAGCGTAAGATTTAAGTTTTGCGGTATTATCATAAGTATATTAGAAATATAAACAAACGCTTATATGACACAGCGCAGTATAATATGTCAAATACTTGATTGATTAAGAACCCGTATAAGATTAAATGAATGGTGAGTTCTAACTCCTTACCATGAGCGCATCATTTTATGTTCATCGACTGCTTGTTCTCAGGCGCTTTTGATTTCCGGCGGCGTGGCGGGCAATTCGATTGATACTTTGAGGCCGCCCGCCAGCTTGCTTTCGAGCGTGACGGTGCCGCCGAGGACGTCTATTAAGCGGCGCGCGATGACAAGCCCGAGTTCATTCATGTTGGTCGCAGCTTCGCTCGGCGCGTCCATGTCAATCGGCTCGAAGATGCCCGCCATATTTTCGAGCGGCTCACCTTCATCCTCAATCGTAATTTGAAAATTCGGCGCGGCATCGCCGTTTGAAGCGCATTGTTTTTCCGCCTGCACAATGACGCGCTCACCTTCCGGGCTGCGGCTGATCGCAAACGCGAAAAAGTTGTAGAGCACTTGCCGCAGCTTGCCTTCGTCGGAAACAATCGGCGGAAGATCGGCGGCAGGCGCGCAGTCAAACTCGACGCCGCGCTTTTGCGCCAGCCGCGAGGTCGCCGCGCATGATTCGCGCAAGGCTTCGCGCAATGAAAATTCGTGAACGAAAAGTTCCGTATGCCCTGCTTCGAGTCTCGATAAATCGACGAGCTGCGTGAGGCTCGTTTGTAATTGCTGGCCGGAGCCTTGAATTTTTTTGCAGAAGCGGTGCTGCGTTTCCGTCAATTTCTCCTGATCCAACATGATTTCGGTGAAGCCTAAGATAGACGTCAAAGGCGTGCGCAGTTCGTGTGACATGCGCGCGAGAAAAAGCGAGCGGTAATGCGCGACGCGCTGCAATTCCCGATTGGCTTCTTCGAGCGCGCCGCTACGCTCTTGCAGTTCTTCCAGAAGGTGCTCGATACGCCTGTGCTGTTCGCGCATCGCTGTCGCGCGGCGCGCGTTGCCGACGGCGATGACAATCGGCGCAGCGATAAAACGCAAGCCGTGCAAGGCCGCGCGGAGTCGCTCCGGGTAGGCTGTGATGGCGACGAGCGCGCCGACAAGCTGCCCGCGCCCGTGAATCGGGACGGCGAGTCCGGCGCGTAAATTCACGTCCTTCATAGACACATGTAAAGCGGTGTTTTCATCGGCAGAAGGTTTTTCTCGTTCGTCGATCCACACTTGCACTTCGCGTTCTTCGTCTTCGACGGCGGCGGCAAACAGCATTCCGATTGAACGCGCCTTTAGTTCGTCGAGATGCTCGTCTGTGTGGATGGCGCTTTCGCGCAGCCGCCCGTCATCGTCGCGCAAATAAATAACGATGCAGCATAGTTCCCAGTGCCGCAGCAGAATATCGGAGAAGGCTTTGCACACGCCGTGCGCGGTGCGAATGCTATCCGGCGAAAAAGTCTGCGTGTAAAAAAGCTCGACGATTTCTGCGGTCAATTCGTTGAATTCGCTCAAACGATCCTCGAGCATAGCGGCCTGCTGGTCGTCTGCAATTTTAGTCGCGTGGTCGCCGGTGTGTTCATTCATGGATAAAACTTTCCGCTGCGTTTACGGCAAAACGGGTGTTCTGTGATTAATCTTTGTGACAGGTATAGATTGCGAGAGTGTGTAGCCCGCTTCGCGGAAATGTCAAACATGATTATTTTCGGAAAAACGGCGAGTACAAAAACGCGTGCCTGTGCGTTATGATGTTTGTCGCGCGCACGCATCGAGTAAGCGCGAAAAATTTAGCACGACGGCGCAAAAGGCTTCTTCCAAACATCGGCTTCGCATGAACGGTCAACTTGTAGAGCATCCGCTCGTCGAACTTATACATGAAATCGGCAACGCGCAAATTTCCGGCGCGCTGCGTCTTGAGCAAGAGCGCGTCAAGGCCGTTGTTTATTTTGAAGCGGGCGAGATTGTTTACGCCGCGTCGAATCTTCGCGCTCATCGCCTGCGTGAAATCGCTCTCCGCGCGGGAGTCACGGAGCAGCAGCTCGCGCAGGTCTCCGGCGAAGCGCTGGCTTCGGACGCTAAACTCGGCGCGGCGCTCGTCGAAGCGAAAGTGTTGAGCGCAGAGACTCTCGAAAAGCTGTTGATACGACAGGCCGCAGAAGCGTTGCGCCCCTTGCTGCTCTGGACAAACGGCGCATGGCGATTCGAGGCGCGCGCGCGCCTCGTTGAAAACATGCGCCTCAACATAAACTCGCGGGAACTACTGTTGGAAGCCGCGCGACGTTTGCCTCAAGGTTTCGCCGCCGGACGTTTCAGACATTCCAACGAAATGCTTTTCCCGGAACCCGCCGCCGCGTCCGACGAAATCGGATTTCTGCCGACGGAAGCCTTTATGCTTTCGCGCCTAGATGCGCCGATGCGCCTTTACGAAATCATCGCCATCAGCGGACTTCCCGAACCGGAATCCCTGCGCATTCTTTACGCGCTGGCAATCGCCGGTTGCGTGCGCCGCGAAAATCCCGCGCGTGCGTTTACGCCGGAAGAAATCGCGCAAAGCCTCGCGCTGCAAAGCGAACTCGCCGCTGCCAAGCAAAGCGCCGCCGTAACAAACGCAGACTCGGCGACCGCAACAAATAAAACCGACGGCGACGCGACGGCGAAACCCGCTCCGCTAACAGAAGAAGACGAACAAAGAGCGCTCGACGAAATGTTTGCGCGGCTCGAACGCGCGACGGATTACTACACGGTGCTCGGCATCAGCCGCCGCGCACCGCCCGATGAAGTAAAGCGCGCTTATCATGCGCACGCGCGACGCTATCACCCTGATCGCTTTCACAGCGACGCGGACAAAACTCTGCACACGCGCATCGAAGCGATTTTCACGCGCATCGCTCAAGCCTACGAAACACTCCGAAACAAAACCACGCGCGCGACATACGATCTTAAACTCAGCATGGAATCAACCGCCGCGCTCAAGCCGACGACATCCTTCGGGCAACAACCCGCAGCCACGCAGCAAAACGGCGGCGGCAATAATCAAAACACGAACGCGCACGCACATGCTGAAACCGATGCGGCCAAGAAGAGCGCGCCGCCTCCGTTCAGCCCTGCGGGACAGGCTTCGAGCGGCGCGCCTTTGTCTTCCAACATGTCGCAAGCTGAAAATTATTTTCAACAGGGATTAGCGGCAGAGCGGCAAGGCAATAAAGTGCTGGCGACGGCGCGTTTCGGCGAGGCCGCGCGCATCGAACCGCAGCAGCCGCGTTACCGCGCGCAATACGGGCAAGCGCTCGTCGCCAATCCGCAAACGCGCCCACGCGCCGAAGCAGAATTAAAGGCCGCCGTCGAGCTTGATAAAGGCAACGTTTCCTACCGCGTAAGGCTCGCGGAGTTCTACCGCAGCATAGGATTGCAGCGCCGCGCCGAAACTGAATTGGAACAGGCGCTCGCGCTCGATCCGCGAAACGAAAACACGCGCCGCCTTTTGAACTCCGTGCGCGCCGCCGCGAAAACAACTCTGCGGCAATAGATAATGGACGGCGCTAATAATAAACGACTTTTAATAAACATGGCGCGATGATTGAAGATAAATTATTCTTGCGCCCGCGCGAAACGCCCTTTGAATTTTAGCCTGACAATTTCACTTGAAGCATGACATCTATTTACACAACGACGACGGCGAATGAACGCGCCGCAATGGATACCTTCGAGCAGCTCGCCGCCGCGACAGATGAATTCGAGGCTTACGCGCATCCGCACGCCGCGCGCGTCGCAAAATTTGCCGGTCAATTAGCGCGCCTTTTTTCCTTTGGCGAGCATGATCGTTTTTCTCTGCGCATCGCCGCGCTCGCGCACGATCTGGGCGAAGCGGCGATGCGGCGCGATTACATCAAACGCGCGGGCGCTCTCGACACGGAAGAACGACAAGACCTCGCGCGCCACACGGTCATCGGCGAACAGGAAGCGGCACGCGCCGGAGCAGACCGCGCCGCGCAGCTTCTCGTGCGCTGGCATCACGAATCTTGGAACGGCGCGGGCTATCCCGATGCTCTGCGCAAAAATCAAATCCCGCTCATGGCGCGCATCCTACGCGTCGCGGATGCCTACGCTTCGCTCACAGAAGCGCGCCCTTTTCGCCGCGCTCTCACGCACACGGAAGCGCGCGCGCATCTCTCAAAGGGAGCCGGAATTGAATTCGATCCGCGAGTCGTGCGCGCCTTTTTGTCCATCAATTCTAACGACGAAGAACGAACAAGCGCGCCGCACGAAGAAAGCACAAAGACATCCGATATAGACGCGACGAAAGCACAAGGCTCTCCATTGATTTTCGGTGTCGCTGAAGAACTCGATCAGCCGCCGTCCGCGAAACTTTATTCGCTTGCGCATCAGGAAGCGTCCGGCGAGAAACCGAACGGGTGGCTGGCATTTGAATTAAGCGTGCTGCGCCGATTGAAGTTTCGCTCAATCGCGGTTCCGTTGACGGGCGAAGGGGATTTGTGCGAGGCGCTTAAGAGTTGGGGCGTGCGCGTCGCGGCGAACGATCCGGCAGAGTGCGCAGCGATTAAAACAACGGCGAGAATTCAGCACGGCGACGCAACTCTTTCCGCTGCCGATGTCGAAACGCTGCTCGAAGACGCGTATATGCCGGGCTACAAACTGCGCAATGAAAGCTTGCGAAAACAATTCAACGAATCGGACGCGTGGTGGTTCGACAATGTCCGCGCAAACATCGAAAAACTTTCAAACGATGCCGCGCGCATACAAGCGCTTGCACTAGGGCTGATGATCGGCGACTACGCGCATTCTTTCGACGCGGAAACGCGCGTGCTGCGGCAGCTGCTCTCAAAAGTTTTTCGCCGTTTGTGGGAAACGCAAACAGGCCGCGCGACAACGGCCAATCCGCAAAGATGTTCGAGCACGCAAATGGAAGCGCGTGCCTTTATCGCCGGACAGCACAGCGTGGACTTGATGTTTTTACGATTGCCGCGCGCCCGCAACGCCGCCGCATCGGGCATTCAAGCGGCGGACGAATGGCAAGGGGAATGGCTAGGCACAGGCAGCGTTTTGCAACAGGAAGCAAAAGACCGAAACGCCGCCCGATCCATTGCCACCGCTGAATCCAAAAATCAATATCTACGCCGCGTCGAAGAACTTCTTCAAACCGCGCTGCACATCAAAACATGGGCGATTGCGCACGCCGAAGACAGCTTCATTTCCACCGCAGAGCTTGTCGAACTCGTCAGCGGGCTACGCAAAGTCGAAACCGTTTATACCAAAGACTTCTCGGAACTCATGGGCGCGCGCGCGACGATTATCACCGCTTAAAAACCACGTTCAGGAACGCAGAAGATTTATCGGGAATTGATCGTTTTGCAATACTTCGTTCTTTGGAAATCAGGATCAGCGGCGTTGACGAAAAACGTTTAAGACGCGGCGAAGCAAACTGCCGAAAGAGTTCGCGCGACTGCGTGCATGACGGCTCTTCGTAATTTCTCCGGCGCGGGACATTACGAGCAGATGATCGTTCGCGCCGTCGCCGGATTCCTGCAACGCATCATAATGTCCGTGATTCACATCTTTAATCACGTGGATCGCTTCGACTGCTTTCGGATGCAGTAATTCTTCAATGGGATACATCAGCGCGTTCATCGTTCCGCGCGCAATGCCGCTGCCTTTGCTCAAACGCTTTTCGTATTCCTCTCGCGTATAATTTACCGGCGTGCTGATACGATAGAGACCATACAAACCGCACAACGCGATGAATAGAAGCGCGAACAAGCCGATCAGATCAGTGAAATTCATACTCTCACCCAACCTTAAATTTTGCTTTTCAGAATCATCAGCGTTTGATCGTCGCCGCGCTCCGTGTCGCCAGACCATTTGTCGATTTCTTCAAAGATCGCGCGGCGCATTTCGTCGGCTGACAAATGGCTGTGTTCGACGGCGAAGCGGGCGAGTCGTTCTTCGCCGTATTCCTCTTCTTCCGCATTCTGCGCTTCGCTGATGCCGTCGGAAAAAACGAGCAGCACGTCGCCCTTCGCAAGCGAGAGCGGCGCTTCTTCGTAGAGTGCGAAATCGAACGCGCCGACCATCATCCCGCCCGTCGTCAAACGCTCCACAGACTTGTCCGCGCGCACGACAATCGGTTCGTTATGCCCCGCGTTGGTGTAGCGCAGTCGATGCGTTTCGTCATCGTAAAAAGCAAAAAAGAGCGTGGCGAAACGATTGGAATCAGTGCTCTGGCAAAGCTGTTGGTTGACGCTTCCGACAATGTCGGCAACCGCCTGTTGATCGTCCATGTCGCCAATCACATCTGCGAGCAGCGTGTGGCGCTCACCGCTACTGCTACTCGAAGCGGCGGCGGTGGCGGCAACGGCGCGTTCGACGATGCGCATACGCTCCGCCATGATCGTCGTCTGCGCGCGCAAGGCGGCTTGCAAATTCGACATCACGAGCGACGCCGAAATACCTTTGCCGGACACGTCGCCGAGCGCCAGAGCGATGAGTCCCGGCGCGATTTCTATGTAGTCGTAATAGTCTCCCGCAACGCCGCGTGCCGCACGGCATTCGCCAGCGATCAATGCGTTCATGAGACGCGGCGCGCTTCGTGGAAACAACTGCGCCTGAACTTCGGCGGCGATTTCCACTTCGCGTTCGAGGCGTTCATGCGCGACGCGCTGCTGCAGCAAAGTTTCAATGTTCGCGGACATATCGTTGAACGCGACGGCGAGTTCGCCTAATTGATCGCGCGAACGCACCTTGACGCGATGAGAAAAATCTCCGCGCTTGATGAATTCGGTGGCGCGGTAAAGCTTATGCACAGTGCCTGTCACAGCGCGCGTCATCCATGCGGCGGTGAGCACGGCGAAGAGTTCGAGCACAAGAAAGAAACAGGCGAGGGCGATCAATATC
>JAABUK010000378.1_pt1 | contig 96183 bp, 41 predicted proteins | sample 5559141 | NCBI WGS metagenome assembly JAABUK01 (sample SAMN10711869, study PRJNA513367) | rock metagenome | isolation source: Antarctica rocks | place: Antarctica: Victoria Land, Pudding Butte nord | collected 2016-01-03
GGGTACTATGAAATGGTTGTTCGTGGTAAGCTAATAGGCAAGCACTTGCGGCGCTTTGTACTAAAGCAGTCCAGCTGGTCGTGAGTTACGAGACAATGATCAAAGCACTTGCAAAAGACCTCTGTCAAATTGTAGATTCTTTGCTAGGATTCAATTCACCGTGGTGCTCTACCCTACCATGAATTTGAGGCTAGCGGTTGCTGAGATTTACGTACATATGGTACGCTTCTTGATACGTGCGAGAGGATGGTATCAGGAATCGAAACCACTCCACTTTCTGCATGCCTTTACGCGGCCTGTGGAACCTCGATATGCAGATATCATGAAAGACATCGAAATTTGTACGCAGTCCTCGTAGAGCTTAGCCGCTGTCGGCGCTCGGGCGGAACAAAGAGATATTCATCTCGAACTTCAAGAGATGGCCAAAAAGCTGCAAGAATCAGACGCTGTCCTATTTGAGATCCGATTAATAGTGATCACTGAGTCGATGGCCAAGCTCAGGCGCGGGGCGAAGATACTTACGGTTACCTCTAGCATCGCAGAATGTAAATCCAGGTCCTCACCTCGACACCAACCAACGACTTTCAGAAATCCAGCTTTCCAAGATGATAGAATACACGTCAAGCGGATGCAAGTTGGACCCTTACAAAGCCCTTCAATGTTGTGCAATGACGAGGAACGGGCGGAATTGCAGAAAAGGTTCGACTCTACAACCTTTCTGGCTTAGGCGGCAATTTCAGGATTAGAAGTCCGAGCAAGCTTCTGCATTAGTCATAGTCAAGGGCAGCTACACCAACCACCTTAAGGTCAGAGGCTTCTGTGTAGATATCACTGACCTGCTTCACAATTCGAAGGTTCCGGTAGCCTGGGCTTTGACAACGATCGAGCAGAATAACGTAGAAGCACCGTCTGAGATTGACCTGTTGAAGGATACAACTTGTCAGATATTGCGCCTCAGCAGTACCCTGCGAGACCGAAGATCTCTGGCGCTCAGCTGCACTCAATTTACAAACGCTCAAACTGAGGGCGAGTGGCTCGACCTTTTGAGCTCGGTTCTTGTGGGGCTTCCGCAGATTTACATCGTGATTGACGTCGAGGCTGTAAGTTCACTTTATAAGAATGCTCAGCAGGCGTTCTCCTGGCCATTAGCATTTCTGGACGTCTTCGAGAAAACCTCTGAACGAGGTCTGAAGACGGTCGTGAAGGTCGTGCTTATAAGCTACGGCTCGGCAGACTTTCGAGACATATGCCAAAAAGATCTTCAAGGCCTCGTGATCCCCGTTGCTCGATCTCTAAAATTTCCATTGGCAGCACGAGGCGGCACCTTTTCCAAGCAAAGAGTTATAGCTTTGAGGGGAAGAGGTAGCTCTAGAGGTCATAGAAAGGGTTTCGCGTCTTGATTTTGGAGGAGTCGAGCGATAGATTTTGTTGAAGTACTAGGTAGACAACTCATCAAACGAAGAAGCGGAACGATAAAAGAAAAGTGCAGCGAGGGGATCGCGTGACGAAGGTGGGTGAAGGCTGCTTAACAGAATCTTTCATGTACTGTTATGCAAGTGCAATTAGCCCTTGGCACCTGGTATTCGTACCATGATATTAGGACCGAACAGCGGCAAGATTGAGGTGGTCCGACAGCTCATCGTAGTGAATGGTAGGAAATCGATAGAGCGAGATTCAGACTGAGACCATTTCTATTCGACATCTTATTGTAGTTGATGGTGGAAGATTGACAGAGCGAGATTCTTAATGAGACTAGGTCTGTTTGACTTTTAACCGTGCGAGCGCACTTGTTAATTGACTGAGTCCAATGGTAATTCATTTGAACAATCATGGATCTTCGGGTTGCGCATGTTCGCCGAATGCTCCCCGGGTTTAAAATAAGTAGATCATCGGACCTGGAAAGAATGCTAAATGTAGGCCAGATTTGACTTCGCCACAGAATCTCGAATGATGCATTGAAAGGGCCTAAATTCTTCCAAGCCGTAATTTCGAGCGCTCTGCTGTTTGTCGAATCATTGATCTCTTGACGGGTCACCGCAAATCTAGTCCTACAGAGCATGCATTGCTTCAACCCTTGACAATGGGTCCACTGGCCTAGGTCTGCTACATGAGTCAATTGGCAGTTGATTATGTAGAACAGATCGTGCTTGTTACGAGTGGATTTTAAAAGGGGACAGACTCCTCCCACCAGAAGCTTCACGTCTTGAAAGACTTGACCTGCCTGTAGCAGGATTTGATATTGCACTTTGAACGTTAGGTTATTGTTTGCGATGCGCGCAATGTGTAGCAACGTAGCGATCTAGTGACGGACCGGTATTGCTGAGCATTAGGCATCGAGCACAGATAGTTGTTCTCCTAGACGCCCACCCAGTGGAGTTTCATGATCATACGGCCATATAAAAATCGTAGACCATGTTGTAGGCCAAAGAACGTAACACCATCGGCTTACGTACAAGGAATATTTGCCGGATAATCTCCATTTCGTGGACCTTTTCCTCTTGAGATTGAAGGAATGGAGCTTCTTGCAATGGTAGTACAGCCACTTGCCAAGGCCCCTCTGCAGTGTAATTGAGAATCTGCCTCTCCATTCCTGGTGTTTACCCTGCAGGTCAGCCAGCTCTGGTCACCCACTACATTTAGCAGACGTTTATTGCAAAGAATGAAGCATGCTTTGAGGTCGGGACCCATAAAGCTTGCCATATCCTGTAAGACCTTCAAGGGTAGCTGTTCAAATTTGGAAGGCGGACTGTGCAGGATTTTCCTTCTTTTCTTGATACATTGCAGGGTGCGAGATGGCCAGATCAAGGCAAGGGGCATGGCTAGAGCTGTACAACGTCAAAAGATCGTTCAAATTGGGCATATTCCGTAAGGTGATAATCAGGTGAATGTGAGAGTGTGCTAGATGTCGATTTATCTCGAGGAGCTACGGCTCGGATCGCCGCTTTTAGTGCCAATGTCACTATCTCCCACCACTCCCAGCTTACATTTGTCATTGTAGTTATACCAAGGGGCAAAGAGAGACTCACACGGTTTAAATCCAAGCGATAGTTCTCTAAATCATTGATGAGAGACACATAGATCTGCTTGCCCGAGTGGCTGCTTACACCATGTTTTCTTACCTCCACGGCATACGCCCGGGTAACAGACGGTCAGCTGTACCTCCTACTACAGCTCCTCCGCCAGCTACCTCGTCACGATACTATCATGAGACCTCGATATATCGTCTTGGCTTCAATTCCGAGTTCCCCCCTGCAAGAAGCTCTCAATCCTTCAGTAACCATGAACCCTCACCTGTCTCGCCGGATCCTCCTATTTTACCACCAATTCTACGCGTTACTTCTGGAGATAATGCATACGAAAGAGATGATGAAATTTCAGGAGGTAGAGAGGAGGGCTCGATATCGGCTGACGTGCCAGAGCGTTTTCGTCGAGAGGCTCGACCAGTCCTTTCAGGACTCGCACCCAATAATAGCAATCGTCCAGCTGGGCCTGTGAAAGAAGATCCTAAATGGAACATCGGGGAGCTAATTACGCCGATGCTATCTACATCTCCAGAACGACCTCGGCCAACAACCAGCAGACGGAAACGTCCGATAGATCGAGCCTATGAAGATATGCGGGCATATTCTGAACCTTCGCGGCGACAGAGTCTGGGAAGTCACAATGAGAGTTCTCAATCTATACAGCAACCCAAGTTCCAGCCTCCCCTACCACCATCCAAACCATTCCATTCCCAGCCTCTAGCTCATTCACAGCATCCCCCACAACCACAAAGGCAGGCTCCACCACATCCTGTCAGGTTATCTCAACCAGGGCCTCCAGCTACAGGCCACAAGAGCCACGGCAAGACCAAGCTCAATCTTCTAAATCCTATGGCTCTGCTAGCTAGAAGGAGGTCGTCTCAAGCCGTGGAGCAAGCATACTCGCAGGACCAGAGTGCTCCCGGACTGCGGCTTCCCGATGACTATGACCCGAGGATTTGGGGGAAGGTGGTTCATGATTTCAGTGCGCCACGGCTAGCGCGGCCACCTTTCGCGGACGAGGCGAACGTACGAGCAACAAGGCAAAATAGGGAAGGAAGCGAGTCGTCAGAAACAAACCAGAAGAGACCGTCATCAAATCAAGAGGATGAGAGCCCAAGTACTACTGAAAGACAGCACACTCCTGTGTTCAAGGAGAACTTTGATGACAATGTTGAACCATGGTCAGAGGATATGGACAGCCCTGCCAAACGAAAATCTTCAGCGTTCATGTATCAGCTTTCTCTTCAAGGCTCGAAAACTGGTCCAGATCCCGCATCTCTGCCAGCATTTGCTCGGAAATTGCCCTCCAATCTCTCGAACAATATCGACGCTATTGGCAAGAACTCTACTCCTCCTCCAAAAGGGTCACTTGAAGTCTTGATAGAGCCTCCTCTTCCACACCAGAAATCCGCAAAGTCGTCTCCACCGAATTCGCCCCCAAGCACTCGTTCTCGTGCAACGTCGATCAACGAACCCTCCTTCCAGACTCCAGGGTCACCACAGCGCTACAAGAGCAATGCTTCTCGCTTTAGCTTTGATCTCGTGGGTGTAGGCTCAGTGGCTCAGGAAAAATTGTTGGAGGATAAACACCGTCAGCATGCCAAGAAGAAGGAGCGCGAAAGTGTTTTGTCTGACGATAATGATATGGACGATGATGATGCGTGCGCTGATTATGACTTGGATGATGAAGATGGAGACTTCGAAGAAAGGATTCCTGGCGTGAACGCCGATGATGATGACCTGGCAATGCCTGCCCTGCGGCAGAGAACGGAGAATCTCAGTTTTATATCACCAAATAAATCGTCTTTCGAGAGCGCTGCAAGCCAAGTGAGCACAGGTCTCACGTCGCCAGGAACACCAAGGGACGGCCAAAGCCACTCTGCCGGCTTCGCAGTCCCGAAGATGTCACCGATTCTACCTCAGCTGCAGCTTCAACGAAGTCAACCGCCGAAGGAGGACATTCTACGTCCGAAGTCTACGCCTGGTCCGAGTACTGATTGTAACCTTCAAACCCAGCCGCTGCAACCGGAGGCCGCGTCCGAAACCAATCTGGCAGGTCTTCCACGGCGTTATGATTATGAGGATGATGACATGTATTTCGACGACGGGATGATCGATGATTTTGATGAAGAACTTCAACCCTTCGACGAATCGGTGTTCGACGATGATACGAGCAGAGTCTATGGCTTGCAACTGAGAGACTTGAAGCCATTGTCGGAGGCTCAGAAGCCATACCACTATGGCAGTAGCCAGGATTTAAGTATTCGACAGGACGCTCGGAGCGTGGCTGCGCAACATAGGCAGGATATTGCCTCTTCGTCGCCGGAAGCCTTGGAGGACGACGATGCTGGAATGGCTGAAATGAGAGATTCCATCACAGATCTTAACCAGCCTGCACGTGCTGCCTCCCTCAATCACCCCGCCGGCCTGACACAGAATAATCTCGGCCTCCACGATAAGCTAGCCTTTGCAGCCAATCAAGCCGCTCTTGATGGGAAGTTCAATCGGTCGTACAGCCAGAGCAGTGCCCATGAACCGTACGATATGAATGACCCCTCGCGCAACTTAGGTCTTTCTGTCAACCAATTAGAGCATATCAATGGCCTTTTAAACACTGGTATGGGTAGCGATAGTGCTGATTTTGCATTCGATGACGCACACATCGCTTTCACTGAAGCCGAGGACGACGACCCCATCATTGCAGCTGCTAATGCGGAAGCACTGGAGAACGATGACGACGGATTTTACGGCCAGGAGTTTGGCTTTTTTGCTCGCGCGTCGGGCTCTAGCGAGTCAGAGTACGTCAATGGAGGCTACTTCGGCCCTCGAGCCATAGAGGGGATCCATAGGATGAATAGTGGACGCGACAATTTCCTGGAGCCGAGTCTCACACCGATTACTGAGCGGAGTGAATGGAGCAACCGCAATTCTATGATATCGCTGGCAATGCACGGCTACCCTCTATCGGCTCAATATCAATCAAACCCACAGCTTGTGGATTTGATGCGTGTCCAAGAAGGAGAGGAAATGTCTATGGAAGCCCTGAGAAAGCTCCGTCGCGGTGCGTGGGGCGGCAGCAATGCCAGCCTGCACAGCAATTCCAATAGCCAGAACAGTGGATCGCCAATAACGTACCAACCGCCTGGGATGATAAATGCGCCTATGATGCAGGCGACGGATAGCAACAGCAGCATTGTTAGCCCTGTAACCCAAAACATGGGAGCTTCATTCCACAGCTATGCTAGCAGCAACGAGTTTATTTCGTCTAATGATAGTGACGCGTCCCTTGTTGTTGACGATCCAACAATTACGCTCTCCTCCTCTCAGCCTGGCCTCATGATGCAGCCTATGGGCCCACCGCCACGTCCACCGCCACGTCCGCCGACTGATACCTCACCAGTGAAGATGAGCTCAACGAACACACCATGGACCCCTGGCCACAGGCGGAATAGCAGCGGAGCAGAGAGCGTGAGCTACCGAGAAGAAGGCGGCAAATGGTTCATCGAAAAAACAAGAATATTAGAGGGGACAGGGGAGGTTGAGATTTTAGAGCGCAGCGTCATCGAAGGTGGGAGGATCTAATATTCGTATATTTATTAGTTTGAATGACGAAACAAGAAAGGGAAACATGATTCAAGGTGATGATATATGGAGGTTCAGTACACACACAAATTCTTTTAGAGATACCCAGTGGTGGACTACCCACCCGCTTTCCATGCTTTTTGGGGGATATATAGGTTGCGTTTGGTCGTACATAGATGGTGATAATACACGAATCTGGAGCGATTTACAAAGACAAAGCATTATTTTTGAAGACGAGGATTGAGTACAAGCCATGCTTGGTGACGTCGGAATGATAACAATCCCAAAAAATGACGAACTTCTACACTATCACGATCATTCCCAGTAGAGTTGAGCTCGAAACGGCAGAAGTCCTCGCTGCCCATGTCCACCTTATGATACTCTCGTAGCTTACCTTCCATTCACTTATGCGCGCGAGACAAGTTCAATGGGGAGCATTAGCAGGAGAATCACCTTCAGTAGAGAAAGCTCCTGACATGGCTCCTCCTAGTGAGATTGTTTTCCTATTACTATCAAGTAGCAAGACCGCGAACCTATTTCAGTACGACCCAATACAATACAAACAAAAGTTCACTTCGCCCATTATCCCTCTAAAACTCATTCTTCTTCAGGCTCGTCTCCGGACTGACTGGCGAGTCTGCTTCTGCCGTCTCACCCTCCTTACTGGTCCCTCTATAAGGGCTCACAGGTACCGCTGATTCTGGCGCCAACATACTCGCAGCTGCTGGGGTATAAGCCGGAGTCGCTTCGTCGGGCTGCGAGTAATGCGAATCCCTTACGTAATTGTGCTTTCCCACAGTTTCATTGACAGCGGTGAATGATCCAGCGGGATGATGCTCATTCAAGAATGTACTACCAGCCATCTCCACCGGCAGAGCGCTAGGTAGTTCCATCGGCTTCTGATAGCCCCAACCCAGAGGCCGATCCGAAGCTGCCGCGCTCTGTGGGCTTTGTAGTTTTGGCTGGGCTGCTAGGATCGAGCTCGCTGACGTTTTTCAGCTTTTGGTCACTGGGAACTGCATCGGCTGCCATTTCGATAGGCTCGTTGGCTGCGGCTTTGTGCGAGGCGCGAGATTTGGCGGTGCGTTTGCGAATGAGGAGGACTAGGGCTACAATGATGAATGTAACCCCCGCTGCAACGCCGACGGCGGTACCGGCGGTTGCGCCTTTTGACAGGCCGGATTTGGCGGGTGTGAGGGGGTAGCGGAGCGTGAATTGCTGGGTGCTTATTACGCTGATGGAGGGGCCGCCTTTGCTGCTGGTTATTGTGGGCGGTGGGAAGGCGAAGTTGGCGGATGAGTAGCAGGGTGTTTCGCCCGCGAGGGCGGTGCTGTAGACAGACCATCCGCTGTTTACGTTGATTAGAAGGAGTTTTAGATGGGAATTGCAGACTCACGAAGGACAACAGGCACCGCTTGTAGTGGTGTAGTCGGCAGGACAGATACTCAGCTGGCCACCGACGTTGACATCAAATGGACAGCAGCCAGGATCCTCGTACGAGCATCCGACCCATGGATACTCCAATATCCCACCAGCAGGCATAGTAATAGTGGCATATTGTGCCGTCACACATGTTCCAGTGAAGATCTTGCCACCTGTGAATGTAGCCACGGGTCCCGTACTTGCTAGAGAATACCCTGGCTCAAGTGTTTCTGCGACTGCTGCGGCCCCAGTCGTTGCTCCACTCGCCGAGTATTTGCTTTTTACCAACGTTGAAGATGATGCGGCATAGCTTCCCAAGTCGATTTGTGCCTGCACTGTCGTCTTTACATTGTTGATGGTCGTAGCTTCTGGGCAGCCAAGATAATTCGGCAGGGTAACGTTGACGCTTGCACATAGATTGGTATTGAAGTCTCCGGCCGCTATTCAGGGGTTAGTGAAGGTAGACAGTGCAGAGTTCTGTGATACCACATACTCTGTTGGTCACCTGCATTGCATGTCGTGGCAAGGCAACATGCAAGGGTGTTGACATATGCCTCATTTCCACAAAGACATTTGATGTCCACGCTCGTACAGCTACCCTGTTGGGTTGTTGAGTTGCCTAGGCAGGTTTAATACACACTGTTTAGCCCAGACCTGCTACGGTTGAGGTTCTGAACTTACAGCACATGCAGGCAATGAGTTCAAATTCACCGAGGATGATGGCGCTCCTTGCGAGGCTTCCTGCGTCGTCTGCGAAAGGGCCGTTGCCGCGAAGGTAGCAAACGTCACTAATAATTCCAACATCTTCATCATGGTTCGAATGTAGTATGAGCAGCTAATGCCTCGGAGACTGGAATGGGAATATTACTCTATACAGCAAACGAGGATGAGAGGAAGCGTGGCAAGACAAAGAATTAGCAGTATCATCCCCACGTTTCCATCCGAGTCCCGACAAAAGAAAACTAGTATCGCATTCGGTGATGGATAATATTAGGAGCAGTATAAGCAAAGAATGATATCTTGAATAGACTCGAGCTCTTGCACGCGAAGAACGGACTTAAAGATGTCATGCAAATGTCTTGGGCACAGAAAGCCATGACAGAGACAGAAATTCTCATTTCTAACTTGCAGTTCACAGCTCAAAGGAATGTATACAAAACCTAGCGTAATACGTCTTGAGGGCTGGGCGTCAAGATCCCGGATGCGGAAAGTTGAACATTCCATCATCCAAACAATGACGGAGAAAGACGAGGCTCTTCATCCCCAGGACAATGAACAGCACAGCTACGTGCTTGTTACAGGTGCGAATGGGTAAGAAAGACAATCGATATTCCAGAAGGGTGCTGACCGCTTTAGCGGCCTTGGCTTTGCCATATGCTGCAGGTTAATCGACGAATTCGTTACTACGCGCTCCTCCTTTCAATGTCTCACACTGGTCCTCACCACCCGAGGCTCCAGTAAGAGCAATGATGCCGTCCGACGGCTCGAACAGCATCTCGAACGTCAATCGGAGCAACTCGACACACCACTGAAGCATCGCATAGATCTTCAACCAGAGCAGCTCGACCTGACCTCCCTCCGTTCTGTACAGGCTCTCTCCAGCAGACTACTTAAGAATCTTCCACACCTCGACGCGGTCATCTGTAATGCAGGTTTCGGTGGTTTTACGGGCATCAATTGGGGCAAGGCAATATGGATGGTCTTGACTGACCTTATCAACGCCGTGACATATCCTACATATAAAACTGCCAGTACCGGTGCGACTACCAGGCCGCAGACATCACCTGCCAGCACTTGCAAGGATGGAGATGAAAACTCGAAGTCCGAGCCACCTCTGGGCCAGGTCTTCACTTCCAATGTCTTTGGTCACTACCTGCTCTGCCATTCACTGATCCCACTGCTCTCGATGTCTCCAGACCAAGGCCGCATTGTCTTCACCTCTAGTATTGAGCCACTAGCTTCGCATTTCAGCGGCGACGACATACAAGCTCTCAAGTCAGAAAAGGCTTACGAGTCCTCGAAACGCCTTACAGACATCTTAGCCTTGACGTCAACTCTCCCGTCTACAAAGCCATTCGTCCAGCGCTACCTTTCCGCATATTCTTCCCCTCGCTCGCAATCTATAAATCTTCTGGACAATGAGCAATCAGGTTCGGGAACCAGTACCCCCTCTCAGCGCATCACCCTCGCAGACAACCAATACAAGCCTCCAACTTCCTCCTCTCCCCAAATCTATCTTGCGCACCCAGGGATCTGCGCCACATCCTTCATACCGCTCCCATTGATCCTCTACTACCTGATGGAAATGTGTTTCTACATGGCGCGCTGGTGCGGGTCGCCCTGGCATACAATATCCGCCTATAAGGGCGCTGTTGCACCAGTCTGGCTTGCTCTGGCGGAGAAAGAGGAGCTCGAGGACATTGAGCAGAGGGAGGGGAAGGGGAAGTGGGGAAGTGCGTGTGATGCTATGGGTTATGAGAGGGTGATGAGGACGGTGGTCGAGGATTGGGGACTAGGCGGTAGGATGGGGGAGGAAGAGTTGAGCAAGAGGAAAGGGACAAGAAAGGGAATCAAGGAGGTGACTAGAGAAAATAGGGAGGGGTTTGAGGAGCTTGGGAGGGAATGCTGGAGGCAGATGGAGGATTTGAGGGTGATGTGGGAGCAGAGATTGAACGGCGAGTGAGATGGAATATTCGTGGGTTTGGAAGCGACTCTCCTTATAGCAACAAGTTTTCAGCAGTCTTAGGACATGTTTCCCTTGGAATATAGCTGGACCACTGGGGCTTAATGGCTCTTTCTACATGTCCGTGGTCACAGCATTTCATCTAGTGATCTATTATTGCACATGTCCTATATTACAGCATTTTCTATGCTCCGCACCTCGCCGATGACAGAATAACAGCTAGCAACAGAATCAAGGCTGGAAAGAGGACGACTATGAGAATGAAAGTCGAAAATCTTCTCCTCCGAACCAGTGTCCAAATACCAGTGGAAATGGAGGCGGAAAATGTCAATAAGGACCGCATGAGGTCATGAGAAGGTGAATACGATCAAGTACATCTGTCAGCCCAGAAGTCAACTTCTTACATTCAGTAGCCTACTAGTCGCCCATTTTCGGAGCGCTTACTTTGCGAGCGACCTCTGGTTTGCACTTGCTTGTATTTCACCAATGCTCCATTATGTAGGTCATAGGCGCGTTGATCCTTCTCGAGTGACCTTGGCTGGACTCTAGACTTGTCAAGCACCTGTCTGACCGCGCGCGGCCGTGGTGTCCTAGAAGCCATTGGCCATCGTGGATGCAATTGATGATATCCTTTTTTACCAACTCGAAGGGAGTGAAGCCGCGTCCTTTTTTTCCGAATAGATTGGCGCCAGCGTCAATGAGTGCTTTTGCCGATTCGTAGGATTGCAATCCACAATCTAGGGCATGGAGCAGAGCAGCAGACCCAAAACAATCCTCGCACTCCTTCGCCAACCCGTATCCCAGCAAGAGCGGGACGACCTGGTTTTGCGACTTTACTGCCTCAATTACCTCAGAACCGTTCACTTTCTGACACCACACAGCTGGCGCTGTATTGTCCCTGCGTCCGCACCCGGCATCTAGAAGGTCCTTGATTATTGCAGAGGGCGATGTTGTCCAGAAAGCCCAGAACATTACATGGGGCTCGTTTGAAGGTTGGGTTCTGGAGCAATCTTTTCAGGACCCAATGTTCATGCTCAGGATTTGCCGAAGTACTAATCTCTGCTTGCGTAATGACTGCCATCTCTGGAGAAAACCGTCGACTGGGCTGAGCGCCCTGTGTTCTGGTGGATCCCATTTGCCATACTCGGGATATGAGGATTCTGCATTCACTGATGCACCAGCCTCCATCAAGGCAAGTACGATGTCGATTTTACCTTGTGATGCTGCTGCTCTTATGTATGTGTTTGGCTCTGGGCCATCCACGTCGTCGAGATTGATACCGCAATCCAGAAATGGACCGACCTTGGCAATGGTTCCTCTAGCACATAACGCCCTCAAGAAGCCCGTGCGAACCATGACACTAGCCTGCTTGACCTCGGTGACTTATTGGTCTACCTCGAACTGCAGTATGCTCTGATCGGCTTCATTTCGACAGGAGCACAGATCTCTAGACGTACGATAACTTGCAAGGTGACTTTTCATCCGTTTACGAAACAACGAGCGAGAACGGCTGGGGTCCAGGCATCAACTGATGTCATCCCTTGAAGAGTATAAGTAGAGATCGATATACTGGTATAAAAAAGAGTCGAGATATTGGAAACCCTGTTGAGATCCGAATATCAGAGAGCAAGCTGCGAAACCCCGAGAATTGTAAATGGTCAGATCTGCGCCGGCACTAATGAGCAAGCTCGAGAGAGATTGCAGCTGACTTTCAAGGGTTTGAGTCTCCGTCATAAGACTACAACACAGCAAGAGCGGAGTGCTTGTTGGGAGGTCAGCATGCGGACATCTTAGGCGATGGGCTCATACTTTACCTTCCGTTAATGCTGCGAACATTGGGGTCGGCCCCTTGTTCGAGCAGAAATTGGCAAAGTTCTAGTGACGCCACGTTCCCGCATGCATAACTGACGAAAGCCATCTAGATGTAAATCGTCAGTCTTATGTGCATCGAGAAGAGATTGTAGATATGTTACATGGAGCAGCGAATTACCTCACGGAGCTAGGCGGTCTGTTGGCCTTCAGCAAATAGTTGCCGAAGACCAGAAATGTCCGCTCTATGTAAGTGTCGTACCAACAAGGGTTTACTATTGTAATACGCTTGCTTCAAACTCCAGTCCATCGAAGTTGTGGCATCAAAGGCGCTGCCTACACTCATCGACAGCATGATTACTCTGCTTGCTATCCACGAGGGAGGGAAGAGCCATATTTCGACGACGCGTAACCAGTCAGCGCGGTCTACTTAGTAGTACCTTGCGCCGTTGTCGTCTTTCCGGTCACACTAACAGACACAACGCCTATCAGAAGATCATACGAGAGAAGGCGACCAAGCACTCGCAGCCTTTTAGGAGGGTACATACTTCGATTGAAGAGACTTGGTACACTAGAAGCTCCCAGCTCTGTCTCAATGGCCAGCTTTTGTGAACATTCAGCCGTTTGACTGGATGAAAGTCTGTTGAATAGCTCCGGCTCTTTCGCGGGACACTCTAGCAACGAGTCACGGGGATTAAGGACGTTCGTCACATGAGTCGATGATGACTGAGTGTCTAATTGAAGAGACTCTGGACTGATGTTCATGTCTTGGAGGAAGTCTAGCGCCATTCGCTACTCCTTGTTACAGTCCTCCGAGCATAACCCATTCATTTGCTTTCCTACGCGCTGGTATAGTGTACTCGTATCATATCGAGAAGACGGTCCCACTTGAGCCAAAGCACACTGTGAAGATGCCTCCATGGAGTTGGCAGAATGCGTCAATTATTCAAGGTCTTCGATTGCGTCCTCGTTTCTGTCAACGTGATGTTGGCTATGTTAGAATCAGGAAACGCTTATCATACGTCAAGCTTTCGGGTCAGCGTCATACTGCGATGTCAGAGCAAGCATCAGATTGAACATCTCTAGGTGCCCCGACAGTATACTCGCAAACCTCGCAACCTCCTTTTCCGAGAATATTTTCTGAACCCGTACGCCAAGATGTTTCCTCGAGAGGACCTTTCCACGCAAATTCTCTTCCAGTTTAGATATCTTAGCCTTCCGGACAACGAAGTCGTCCAACATGTCATCAACAATTTCAAGCCAGTCTTGTTGAAAGTCAAGTCGAGAAGTATCCGCCCCAGATTCACCTGCACCTTTGATCTCCAAGATCACAGCTCAAGGCTCCCAACGGTGTAATCGGTGCAGTACACACTCCATATTGTACGCACTGCGCTAGAATAGCGCGGTGTGGTGTGGTGTAAGGGGCATTGATTGATTGATTGATTGATTCGGTCATACTGGAGCTCAACTAGGGGCAATAGGCAACTGACCGTGCGGGCACCTCGCTCTACTCGGTGCGGCTGGCCCCAACGCGAATCACGCCCCAACGCGAATATTTTCAAATTTATCAACCCTTAACTTCCTACCTATATACCACCCCTAAATCATAGCCGAATCATACGCTATTAGGGAAAGCCGTATTTAAGATATTCTTAAAATTATTCCCCCCGGAATTAAATTTAATATTAGCTCGTTAGCTATTTAATACTATATTCTATATATATAACTCCTAAACCGGTATAATAAAATTAGGTCTAAATAGAACTACTCCTACGTATTTAAACTAGAAGAAAAAAACGCCCTCTACTATTATTTATAACGGTTTAATAAAATAAATATATTTTATCGGCGCCCGATACTTTTAAAGACTATAAATTTTATTTTATATAAATACCCGGGCCTAATTAAACGCGTATTAAATTAATAATTTATTAATTTCTTAAAGTATAATCTTTAATATAAATTATATAGATAAAAATCCTTAACGGTATTACGAAAAAACGTATATAAATTAAAGAATATTTTAATATAGTTTTAATATTTTTAGAATATATATATAACGTACGGGGTAGATTTAAATAATATTTATAATTTTAATAAAACCGGGTTCCGGATTAATATAAATAAAAATTAATAAATAATTATAAAAAAATAGAATAAATCTTTATACTAAATAAATATAAATAACCGGGAGTTTATTATATTTATAGAGTATATTAATACTACCGGCTTTATACTCCTACCGATATTAATTTTAATTAGGAAATAATTCCTAATTAATTAATTTTAAGAAAATTTAAATTTTAATACTCTTTAAAGAATAAATAACTTTAAATATATAAATAATAATTTTTATAAAAATTAAATTAAGTATTTTAACCGGTTTACGAAATATCGCTAGGTCGGGCTATAGCGGATATTAATATTCGATAATTATAATAATTATTTAACCCGGGAGGTATTAGAGTTCTACGAAAATAATTAAATCTAATTATTTTATTTACTATTATATTCGTCGTATTTAACGTAGTTATTAAATATAAGTATTTTCTAGTTATTTAAATATTAATATATTAAAGTTATTAATCTAGCGATATATTAAACCGGGGGCGATTATTTAAGAATTAATTTTTTAATTAATTTTTTAATTTTTTAAGATAAAGTATTTAAATAAATTATAATAATATTAATTTAATAGAAATCGGGTTTAGTTCCTTATAATCCGGATATTATAATATACTAGTTAATTAAATTTTAATATACTTTTACTCCGATAAAAATTATTATTTTAGAAAATACTTTATTTTTAAATCTTAACGAATAATCTACGCTATATATATACCGGTAAGTTACGTAGTATAAGAAGAAACTCTAGGATCTAGATTTATCTCTAATATTTAATAAATATATTCGTAGAGTAGAAACGAAATTATTTTCCGGCCTATTTATAAAGTAAAAGTTAATAAAGTTATATAAAGAAATAATAACCTAGGGAGCGCGTAAAATATAATTAAATATATTTATTTAAAAGAGTAATATAATTTATTCCTATTAAATATACTTTAAGGTAAAGAAATCGTAGGAAATAAAATTTAAAAAAATATAAAAGACCTTAAAATAAACTAGGACTGAAGAGTAACGGGTAATTTCTATATTTAAAAATAAAAGGATCCGGTATTCTAAATAAATAATTATAAAAATAAAACTATAAAAGAAAACTAGTTAAATCGGGAAGTATATAATAGACTTTCCTATATTATTATTTCTATAGTTAATAAAGTAGTTGAGATAATTAATATTAAGGCGTAATTCGTATTAGGGCTAGTTATACCGAGTAGAGCGAGGTATTTATATAATTAGGGCTCAATTAGAGTAACGACGTTCTAAATTTTCTAGGTCCGGAATAAGTCTAGTCTAAAGTACCTATATACCGGAGGTTATTAATATTTATTTTATATTATATACTCGCTAAAACTACCCCTAAAATCTTTGGAAAAAGAGGGTAGAAAGAGTTATATATAATTTATAGTTAATTATTAAAGAGTAGGTTAAAATACCTATATCGATAAAGCGGGGAACTAGTATTCTACCGAAAAATATATAATATATATTTAGATTTATTTAATTTATATATTAACTCTAGAGATTATTTTAATACCTATTTTCGTTAAAAGTTATTAAGAGTAATCTTTTCCTATTAGTAGTTACTATTTACTATTTTATATAGTTATACTAAATACGAATACGCGCGAATCGTATCGGGCGATTATATTATAATCGGAGTATTATATTCATTAAACGCGTAAATTACTATTAATAAATTATATTTAATAAATATATATATCGCTATTAAAATAATACGTTTATTAAATATATAAATCTATATTATCGTTTTATTTATTAATATCGTTATCTATAACTTTATCGACTTTAATAGTTTCTTCGTTTTTATTACTTTATTAACTCTTAGTAATTTCTTTATTATAATTTAAATCGCCGCCTTTACTACTACCGCTATTATTATTAATATTATATAAATTTAAATATTTAATACTAAATATATATTTATTAAAATTCTATAAATAATTATTAATCTTATTCGATATATAGTTATTATTTACTTTTTTCCGACCTCCTTACTATATTATTTAATTAATATACTATTATTTATTAGATTCTATATAAATTATATCGTTATCTTTATTCTTCTATAATTTCATCTTTTTTAAATTTTATCATTATTTATAATCTCTTCCCTAGTTATTTAATATAAGTTTTATATTTATTTTTATTATCGCTCGATATAATCGAGTTAATATTATTTCTTTTATATTAAACCCGATTAGATTCTTCTAATATAAAGGCGGCCTAGAATTCTTTAAACCTCTATAATTTAAAAGTAATTTAATCTTCTAGTAATTTTTCTCTTTATATAATATTAAAAGTATATTTCTCTTTAAGTTTAGAAACTTTATAGAAATTACTCTATATTTTAACCCTTATATTATTATCGGGTTTTTTTATTCTAGTAGAAGTTTATTTAAGATTCTATAGTAAAAAAAAAAATGAATTAAGAACGATATTCTACTATAAATAATAAATTAACTAGATCTAAGATAATTATACTTTATTAAATTTATATATTAAGAATTTAATACCGATATTCGGGTAGTAATAAAGATTAAAGGTATTAAAATATACGAGTTATAAAGAAATAAATTATAAATACTTAATTAATTTATTTTAAGGTTATCGCTTTACGTATATTAATTTATATATCTTTTATATTATTAATTAATATAAAAAGATTACCTTAGAGTTTATTATTTAAAAGATTAATTTATTCGTCGTTATTTAAGTTATTAATAAAGGGTAGATTATATCTTTAACGACTATCGAGGTCTATTATAACCGTATCGTTATTAGAGTCGAATTTTTTTATATTTTTAATAATATCCTTTACCCCCTTTAATAATACTCTATAAATATAAATTTTATATTTTTTATCGTCGAGATTTATTTATACTCTTTATATTCTTCCTTATTAGTTTAATATAGACTCTCGTTAACTAGTTATAATATATTTATCGGTAATAAAAAAGAATATAAATACTTATTTTAAACTCTCTCCTCTTTAAATTTCTCGATTTTATACTCTCTAGTAAAGTACTCCGAGATAGTATATATTATTATTATAACGGTAAATATAATTAAGAGATCGGGGAGAGGTATAAAGAATTTTCTTATATTCTCTTCGTTAATAAAACTATTCTTCGATAATTTAAATATTATATAAATAAATACTTTTATTAGAATAGGGTTCGTTTATTTATTTCTTCTATTATCGACTTATATCTTTATTAATTACGTTATTAAACTAGAGTATATCTTATATTAAAATATATAAAAGTTTAGCGGTATAATAATCTAGCGGCGAGGGAGATTACGTTTTATTATAAATCGTTCTATATATATATAATAATTATTATAATTTATACGATTATTAAAGCGTAGGCGCGCTATTATTTAAAAGAGTCGAATGATTATATATTAAATTAGTTTTAATATGAAATATTTACCTAAATAAATTTAATTTTCTATACTTCGGGTAGAGTAGGCCGATTATTAATTTTATTAAATTTGATTTCGATTTTAAACCCCGAGTTCTTAGTTATAATATTATATATATATTATATCTAATTATTAATTTATTAAAGATTATTATCCGGTTAAAACTCTCTACCTTTATTTAAATTATAAATATATTTAATTAAAACGATTATTTTTAAAAATTTCTTATAGTTAAAAACGATAATAATATATATCTTATAAGATTTTATTTTCGTCTAGTATTTTATATTATTCTAGAGGTAAAGATTATATTTATATTAATTTTTATAAATATTAAATAGTTATAAAATATAAATTAACTTTACTACTAGAGTCTTTCTTTATTTAATCTTTTATAAAATAATTTACCTACGATAACTCTAGCCTATAATTAAATTAATTAGATTCGATTATATATAGTCCGAGATATTTACTTTTATCTTTATATATTTATTATTTCAAAAAGTTTTAGAGTAACTCCGTTTTTCGTTATTTCTAGATTATTTATTCTCTTTATTACTAGAATCCGAATCGTTATAATTATATTTCAATTTTAAATTAAAGTAACGATTATTCCGCTATAAATTCTTATAGGACGCGTTATTTTTATAATAATTCTAAAAAATAGCCGGATTAATATTAAATATCTCTTAATTATAAATCGTAAATTTACTTTATTAAATAGTATATTATTAAGGTATAAATTACGAATTTATATATTACTTTAATCGGATTAAATAAAGCGGAAGAAGGGTATTAAAAAGTAGTAATTATTAATAAAAATAGAATTTACGCGGTTAAGGGAAAAGGGGGAAATTATTTATTTTTAAAAAATTAAACTTAATAGGATTAGACCCTAGGGGTCTAATCCTAATTTATCGAATATAATTAATATTTATTAAATATTATAAATATTTATTTTTAAGGTTTATATTAAAGAAGCTAGTTATTTTTAATTATTAAATTTATTATTATAATTAATACCCTTTTTCCTATTTGAATTTAATACTTTTATTTTAGTTATATATCGAGAGTTTTACTACCTAAGTTACTCGAGTTTCAATTAAAGATCTCGGTCCTTTAGGGGGGGTTTTTTACTATATATATTATATAATACTCGATTAATAACTCTCGGATATTAAAAGAAAAATATTTAATACCTTAAATATATATTTCTACTAGCGCTACTCTTTATTTTTATTCGTTAAAGATAACTATATTTAATAGATTAAGGCGGGTATAAATAATCGCGTTTTTATTATTATTATAATTTAGGTCGGTTTTAATTAAAGATATAAATTTTTTAAAATCGAGGTTATTTATACTCGTTAACCCCGTATATATACCGCTCTTTTAAATATCTTAAATTATATAGATTATACTTTAGTCTATACCGTTTTTAATATATAATATTATATAGCGGATAGAGTTAATCCGATTAATATTTTTACCTATATAAATAGGGTTCGGTTTATTATTTAATTCTTTTAATAATTCGGCGCTCGAGAGTCTCTAATCTTCTTAATTATTTATATAATATTATTTAACTTTTACCTACTTTTTTTTATTATAATTATTTCTTTAAGCGAGGAAGAGTAGGTACTAGTCTTTCTATTATTTAAAAATATCACCGAATATATAAACGAACTTATTATAAATACCGGCGAAAATAGGTTATAAATAGTTTTTTATATTTATTATATTTAGTTTTTAACCTAAAAGATTTATAGTTTTTAATTATTTTATAATTATATAAAGATTAATAAATATACGGTTTTATCGATATTTAACTTCGCTTTTATAATCTTCGCCGACTATATTATATTATTAAAATCTCTTAAATTTATTTTTAATTAACCCGTCCCTAGTTACTATAAATATTATATTTAATAATCTTCTATATATCCGTTAATATCGAGGTATTACTTTATTATTTATTTATTCCGGTAGTAAAATTAAATAATAAGAAAAAAACCGAGCCCTAGCCTTAATTAATATAAGAGTATTAACCTATATTTTATTATTTATAATCGAATATACTATAATTTACCCCCGTAGTTTATCCTATAATATTTATTATCTTAGTTATTCGCGCGTAGTCTATAGGTTAGGTAGTATATTATAAATTTAAATATTATATTAATTATATAATCTACCTTCGCCTACTATAATTATAGTAGATTTAATTATTTACTTATATTCCTTATATTAGAAAGTCCTCGTTATAAATTAAATTATATAAGTCTTAATCGGTATAGTTATTAATATAAGATACATTATCTTTTTTTATAATCTTATTTATATATACTAGTATAATATATACGTTTTTTATAAATTTTATTATAGGGATAATTTAACGCCCTCCGAGTATCCTTTATTTAATAGTTAAATTTACCGGTTATAATTCTACTTTTATTATATTATAGATTTTATATAGAGAGCCTTTATTACGAATCTTTAGAAAATCGATAAAGATATAACTATATTAGAATAATTTACCTTTAACGTTTTAATAATTTATATTCGATATTATTAAAAGAAACCGGAGTTAAATAAGACTTTAACTATAAAGAGAAATTATATAAAATTATAATTATACTTTTTATATTAAAATATAATTACGTCTCTACTCTCCTTAACTTTATTAATTAGTTTTATATATTATATAATTCGTAACTAGGTTCTTTAAGTCTTTTAAATCTTTTTTATTTAATTTTTAATATTATAAAAACGAATAAAGATAAATAAAATATAAATTAATTTAAATAAAATTAATTTCTCTTTTATTTATAATTTTAATAATTATCGATTCTTTACTCCCCTCCTATTAATATTAATATATATAAACGACTAATACCTCTAAAAAATATTCGATATATAATTTTTTTTATATTACGGATAGTGGATATTAATATATAATATTAAATTTTATTTTTAAAACTCTCTTTCTTTCTTAAAACTCTAAATTATATTAGAATTTAAATAATCGAATCTCGCGATTAAATTTTAATACTTTAATTATAAGAGTTATTATTTTTAAAATAAATAATCTCGTTATAAAATAAAGTAGATTATTCTTTATAGTTAGTATTCGTAGGTAACGGGAAATATAATAAATAAATTATTCTTAAAAGACCTCTCGTTTATTAATTAACTCGAAGAAAGATTTAATTAAATAACGATATATTATTTCTTTATATTCGGTATTATAATTATTCGTAGCGCCGAATATTCGAATTTACTTTATATAATACGTTATTATATAGAGTTTTAGGATATTAAAATAATCGTTTAAATTTACTCCGTTATTTAATTTATACTAGCGAAAATAATCTTTTAATTTATTGAAATAATAAAATATATTTTAAAGATATCCTAGTATCTTTTTATTATATAAATAATATTAAATAATTAATATAAAGTTTATAAATACCTATATATAATAGAGTTTCTTTTTATATAAATCGGTTAGTAACGGAGTAATTATTAATATTAATTATTATATAATCGCTCTTCGGTCTTTATTTATCTATTATATAATAATACTATAGTATTTATAGTTCTTTAAATCATAGAAGATTAAAATAATACGAAATCTTTCGTTTAATTATATTATTTTTAATATATTATTTAGTTTTATTTTCGCCCTTTTTAATTTCCTAGTAGTAGGCGCGCTCTCCTCGATAACTAAAATAATTTATTTAAAGAGATAATTAATTATATTTTTAAATAATTAATATAATATATCGATTAATATAACTTTATATATATTAACTATAGTATATAACTAAGCGAAATTATATACTAGATATACTTATTAATTATTATTTTCTAAGATATTTTCTTTACGCTATCGTCGAATTTAGGATTAAATAAAAAATTAAATTTAAAGACGTTATTTACTTTAAAGATTTCTTCGTTCATTTAATAATACTATATAAATTATATATTATCGGCCGTTTTTAATTTTTATAATTAAAATTTACTTTTTATAGTTTATTATAAAGCCTATAATAATTAGATAATAGAATTAGATCTTTTAATCTATATATATAATAGGGAGATTTATAATCGTTATAATTCTAATTATTAATTTAAAATTAAGACTTTAAAATTATCTTAAATAAGAGTTTTTATTATATTTATAATCGAGTATAATTAATATAGATTTATATTATACGTCGAATTTGATATATTTATTATTATTAAGTATAATAGGTAAAAGTTTTAAAAATATTAAATTTAACCGTTTTTAATTTTATTATATTTATATTTTTAGATTTCTTATAATAAAATAGATTAATTATACGATTAAATTATCTTTATATTATATAAATAAAATTTTATCCGTAGAAAGAAGTAATAGTACTATAGTAATTTTATTAAGAAGTTTTTTTTATATTTATTACTATTAATCGCCGGTATATATCTCGGTATATACGCGCTTATTATTACTATTATATTAATATACGGGTTCAAATATTATTTTATTTTTAAATAACTAGTACCTTAAAAGAAATCGGAGGGCTTTAATAATATCTCGATATAAAATATTATAACTCTTTAACTCGGTCCCCTAGATCTTTAATTAAATATTAAATATTTATTTTATTTATTTATCTTCGTCGATTCTAAATATAATATTATATTATATTTCGGTTAAATTATCGGTATTCTTATAATTAAAAAGACTATATAATAATTCGAGTCGAATATTACGAAAAAACCTATCGCGATTATCTTTAATTATTTTTTCTTTATAAAATCATTAAGCGAGCGCGTAGTCGTATATATTTAAAAATAAATAATATACTCTTCTTATTTTATTAATAGATTAAGAATATTTATTAAACTTTATAAAGTTAATATTTACCTCGTTAGGTTTAATATTTATTTTTACGCGATAATTACTACCTTTTATAAACGTTTTTACCCGAATATATAAGAATATAAATAAAAAATCTTTACGCCCGATATTAAAGAATAGAATTAATAACTTTTTTTATTTATTATACTCTAAATTATTATAATTAAACCGGTTCGAGGGCGTTTAATAAATAGTAGTCTCCGTATTTATATTAATATCTTTTATATCGACGGTAAAAGACCTTATATTAATTTTTTTTATATTATTTATTTTTATAACCTCGTCGTCTCTCTAGGTATATATCGTTAGTCTCGTCGATTACGGGAGTCGCCGAGATAAAGACGGTAAAATGGTAAATTTATTAAATAATTTAAAAATAAAGATACCCGCGTAATATATAAGATTTATATAGATAAGAATAATAATTAATTATTTAATATATATATCTAGATTAAAATTTTTATCGATAAAGAAGAACCTACTCCCGATTACCCTCGCGAAGAGTAATTACTTTATATTTAGGTATTCCGGCTAAATATTATAAACGATATGTAAGGCGAGCCGTTAATATATATATATTTTAAGACTTTTATAAATAAACCCGCCTAAAATAACTTTATCGAGTAAATATACCTCGATTACTATATTAAATTATAGGAGGTCGGAGTAGTTACCTATCGTATTATAAAATAATTAATATATATAAAATTTTCGTTCCGCCTAGCGAAAATATAAACTAAAGAAATCCTATAAGAAATTAATAATCTAGGCGTTTTTTAATATATTTAAAATTAATTACTCGACGTATTTACTAAATTAGAGAATAATATAATTAAATTTATTATTTTCTTTTCGACTTTAGAGGCGGATTTATTTTTTATCTTATATAACGAAATATTATCTATATTTAATCTCGAGCGAGTATATATATTATATATTTATTAATTTAATAGTTTAGCCGATACGAAATATAAAATCTAAAAAGATTAAATTATATTAATAATAAATTATCTAAAGATTAATTTATTATTTAATTTAATATATATTAATAATAATAAGTATTAAACTACCGAGGGTATATTTATTATTTACTAAAAGAAGAACGAGATAAAAGATATTAAGAATTTTTAATTTTAGGAATATTAACTACGCGCCTTAATAATTATATTAGGGGGTAATCGTATTTATATAAATCTCCTCCGCCTACCCTCGAACTACGAATATCGTTTTTCGATAGAAGATAACTTCGTAATTAAATTTCTTATTAAAGAATAAATAATAATTATCCTATTAAAACCCTTTCCTTATACTAGTTCGCTCGATTATATTATTATATTTAACCGCCTCTAGAAATATAAAAAGAACGACTAAAATAATTTAAAATTAAAGTCGGTCTTTAATTTAATAAACCCGTAAAATATATTATATAAAGAGTTCGAGAAATTCTACTTCGACGCGGAGTCGATAATAATTAGAGTTATTCCTCTTTTATCCGATATTTTATATAAATTTAAATTAGCCGTTATTAAGATATTAAATCCTATATATATAAAAAATATATATTATATTTATAACCCTCGATAATAATAATTTATTATCGGATAAAATTTATATACCTAGACCGTAGTTAATATTTTTTAAAGAATAGATTTTAAGGTTAAACTCGAATAATAAAATATTAATCTAAATAAATCTTAGGTAGGTATATTAAAATACTTATTATATATATTTAATAACCTCGGACTCTTAAAGAGACTATAAGGAACTAGGAAAATAAAACTCGATATAATTATTATTATATTATTTATATCGGCCGGTAAAAAAAAAATGTCTTAAATTAAATAAATAAAATAATAGACTCTTTTATTACGAAATTAAATATCGAATTTACTCGGCTCGGTAAAAGAGGAATTAAAATTATAAAGAAATATATAGTTCGCTTTTATTTATTTATAACCGAATAAGCCGTCGTCTAAAATAAGGACTAACGATATATAGTTTATAATATTAATAATTTATAATAATAACCTAGCTCTTCGCTCCTTTAAAGTTAATATAATCGGCTCGCGATAACTATAATAAATAAAACTAGAAAGATATCTTTTAGTATTATAAACTATTATTATAAATTTTATAATACGAGTTTCGGTACTTTATTATTATAAATTATAAATTTTCTCGGTCGATTTAATTTAAATATTAATCCTATTTTTATTAATAATATTATTATAAATAATAATAATACCCTTAAAAGTATATAACTAGACGATAATAAAATTATTAAAAATAACGAGTTATAAGGCGAGAGCGATTTTTAAACCGATATAATATAAATTAATAATATTTTTTAACCCGATAAATTATAAAGTAGTTAAGAATAAAGAGGCTCGGATTATAATAATAATAATTTTATCGACTATAATAACGAAGATATTATCTTAATAAATAATATAGACTTTAAGGACTATAGAGGTAGAGCGGGGTTTATATTTAAAAATATAATTTTTTAGAAAATTAAAGAGTTATAATAAATAATAAAAAAGAATATTAAATATAAATTAGACGAAGCCGGTAATATAATCTACTACTAAAAACTTTATAAATACTTTCGCGAGATATTCTATAAAGTTAAGAACGACGATATATTCGATAGCGAGGAGGAATATTATATATTTAAAATACTCGAATCGTTACTTTTAGAGAATATCTTTATAAAGAATATTATTATCGTTATTATAATTTTTATTAATTCGGGTTATATAATCCTAAAGAAGAATTTTAAAGGCGATTATATTATTATTTAAAAAATTAATAAAATTAATAACGGGGAGCTCTTTATTACTTTAATATAATATAAAACTATTATATATTTATTAAGAGATAATAAATAACTACCGTTTAAAAAGTAAAATACAAAGTATAATCCTTTCGTTAAATAAATAAATAAGAGTATATATAAATATTAAGTAATCCTAGGTTATTTTAAATATAATTTAACGAAGTAATACCGAACTATTATCAATATTATTAATATTATCTCTAGAATTTAGTATAGAAGCTCTATTACTTTTATAATAAATCTAGTTAATCGCCCTAATATTACTATAATTACCGAAGTATATAAGGATTTATTTAATACCCTTATAAACTTTATCTAGATTAATACCAACGGATAATATTATAAAGTAAGTTTCTTTTAAATTAGTTAAAACGAGCGAGAGTTATAGTTTATTATAAACTCTACTAGTATTATATTTAAAGAGGAATTAAAATTAAAGATATCCTTATCTTTATAAATTATCTTATATAAATTAATTTTATAAAACGAGCGCTAGTATTTATTATAAGATTAGAAGATATAAATATTAAAATTATTAATAATTATTAAAGCGAAGAGAAGTTTATAGTAATTCTTTATATAATAAAATCTAAGAAGTTAAATTTTATATTCTTTAATCTTTATTTCTTTATTAAGGTTTCTCGCGTAAACGATATCTTAACGATTATTATAAATTAAATAAGAATTTAATTATACGAGAAGAAATATAAATAATTCTACTATAATTATTTATAAAGATTTTTAATAGAAATAAATACTTATATTAAATACGAAGAGGAGCTCCTAGTATTTAATTTTATCAAATATAACTACGATTTAAACTCGGACGATAATTTTTAAAATAAGGATTTATATATAATAAATTAATCGGAGGAAGATCCTAATAATATTATATATATAAAAGAAGGAACTAGAAATACTAAGGGATTTAATAATAATTAAAATATTATAGAAACTTATAATATTCAAGACCCGATTACTTCGGGATCTAGTATTAATATAAAGAATTTAATAACTCTTATTATCGACGATATATATAATTAAGGAAGAGGCCGTAGTATAAAATATATAATAATCTTTAATATCGGTAACGGTAATACGTATAATTAAGGATCTAACGAGAATATAAAATTAAATATTATATTAAACCTAAGGCTACTTAATTTATTATATTAAATATAAATAAAGATAGAAGGTTTAATAAACCTTCGGGGGTTTAAAGAACTAGCGAGTACCTATTATTATAAAATAAAATTATAAATTAATAGATTTTATAATTTATAATTTATTAAAAACTTCTTTATTAACCTCTTTATAAAAGAGTAATTATGATATATAAAATACCCTTAATAATTTACCTACCCTAATTAAATACGAGTTATTTATATAAAAAATATTAGAACTATAATAAGAATATTATATATATTATATTATTTCGGAATAGTACCCCTTATATATAGTCTAGAAAGTAATATATTATATCTACTTTTCTTTAATAAATAGTAGGGCGATCTAATTTTACTTTCCCTTCTATTTTAACGAATTTATAAATTACGAATAATACCCTAATTATAGAACGCACTATATACGATTAATAAGTTATTATATATATATAATCGACCGCTCTTCCGGCCAGCCTTTATATATAAAGGGTATAGTAATTATAATTATTAAATAAAAAAATCGAACTAAATAAAGTAAATATAAATACCGACCGCGAGCGATCTTTATTTATAAATATTATTTTTACTTAATTACGAGCCTTATTACTAGAACCTACGATTATTATTAAAAGATATAATTAAACTATAATTAAAACTTTATTTAAAAAATTATAAATAATATATTAAAGTTAGAAACTATATTATTTATTTTATATTATTAAGGTTAAAGCTACGATACCTTTATATAAATATAAAAATCATAATAATAACGAATTTAATTTTATTTTAAGAAATTTAATAGAGCTTTATTTAAAGATTACTACGGAGGATAAGAACTAGGAATAAATAAAAGAAGAAATTAAAATATAATTAATATCGAACTCCTTAACGGATTTTAAATAATATATAATTAGAGTTATTAAAAACGAGTTTATTATTATTTTAATTTTAAAATACGAAGATAATATTCTAAAACTTTTTAATAATTTAAATAACGACGGTATTTAAAATACCCTCTTTATTTTAGTATAACGTATCGCTTATAATATAAAATAGTAATTAAAAGATACTAGCGAAAAGTTATTATATAAATTAAATTAATTATAATACTTTTTTTTATCTCCTAGCGAGGTATTAGATTAAATATAAATAAAAGATATTATATTATTACTCGCTATATTAAAGTGGTAGACGAATTACCCGGCCGTATAAGAATTTAATCTACTAGACGTTAATCTTAGAGTAAGGTATAATAATTTAATAATTAGATTTACTCTCGCGGATATTATTAGGTTAATCGACCCTCCGTTAAATTTAAAAAAAGTAATATTAAATATAATATTATTAATATTTATTATATATTTAAGCGAAGATCTAGAGTTAAATACTTCGTTATTATTAAAAGTTTAATTTAAATACTAAAGAAATAGATTTATAATTAGACTATTAAAGAACCGTTAACTCCGCGGAGTAATTAAAGAAATTATTAATAACGAGAATATCGACCCTATATTTAAACTTATATTAATAAACTAGGGATTAATTTAATAACTCCTTTTATCTTTAATAAAGATAATGAAATCTCGAGGTAAATAGATTTTTATTCTATTTGTCGATATTATTTACGGCGTACGGTTAATATCGGGTAGTAGAAATAATAATAAAAAATAATTTTAAAGACGAGATTCGTAGTTTAAAGCGAGGAAAATATAAATATAGAATAAATATTATAAATAAAGGCGGTAAATAAAAATGATTACTAGGTAAATTACTAGCGGATATTAATTAAATAATAAATTTATAAAGCGAGTTCGATTAATATCGAGAGTAGAAGCGACCGAAAAGTAATTATCCTAATATACCGCGTATATTCCGGATTATTAAGAATAATAATACTCGTCCTAATATATACTTTAGGTTCCCGATTAAGGAAAATTAGCCTATTAATCCTAATATATATTTTAAATTAATTTTACGCGACGTTTTCTTTATTAAAACCTTTAACGATTTAATTAATTTTAAAATAAATATAAATAATAAAATAATATAGTCTTTATAAACTCTTATTAATAACTTTAAGGATAAAAATAATAATAATCGAAATACGAAGAATAACGAAACCCTTATAACGCGCGATAATAAAAGAGTTAGTTAAATTATAATAAATAATTAACCCTTAATAAATATAGTATAAATAATAATAGTAACTCGACCGATCCCGCCTATAATAGATAATTTATTTAAATAATTATAAAAAGGCTTTATAAATACTAAAACCGCGTATAATAAAAAAGCGGCTAAATACGTAATTATTAACTAAATATTTAAACTAGTATTTATCCCGGAGTAAAATAAAATAGAAGATATTCTAATTAAAAAAAAAGAAGATACTAGGAAGTCCTTAAAGAAAAAAGCGAAGGATAAATAAATAATAATTAAATTTAAATACTAAAGTTAATAAATTAGGTTAAATTATTAAATATATAATTTATTAAAATAATAAAATATATATACCGGAATAATAAAAAATAGGAGGACTATTACTTTCTTTTTAAATTAAATAATATTAAAGATTATAAAACCGGAAAAAAGATTTATATAAAAGAAATAATAATAAGTTTTATCTTATTCTAGATACTCGGTGTATTTATTTTATTCGAAATAAAAATCTTCTAAAACGGGGGATACCTCGTAGATATTATAAAGTTTAAAAAAGTAATATAACTAACTCTTATTAAATTTAGAGTTAATAATTAATAAGGGTTTTAAATTTTATAAAGTCTCGCGGTAATTTATTTAGATTATTTACTCGTATTAAATTATAAAGACGTAAAGAAAGTTAAAAAGGAAAAAAAATATAACCTATATTTTACGGAGGGAATAACGAAGGATCTTTAATTATTTAATATATATTATTTATTTAGGAGGCCCTAGGGGATTTAATATATATATATCGACTCTAGTATATTTAAAAAATTTATATCGAGTTACGACCCTAATTTCTTTCTTCTCTTTACGAGTTTATTATCCTATTAACTAGGTTTAATAAAAATATAAATAATATAAAAAGATAAAGTTTTTCGGTAAATATTATAATAAATTTATAATAATCTTAAATTAAAAGCCTTTACCGAGAAACTAAATAAATTAAATCGCGACTTTTTAATAAAGTTAAAAGAGGCTCTTTATTTTAACGAAAATTATAATTTTTTAAAAGTATTTTATTTTATATCTTTAGCCTCGCTTCCTAATTAAGTTAATAAAATTTTAATAAATAAAATTCCCGCGGTCAAAAAGAGGGGTAATGAATTTAAAATATTAAAATAGATATTTTAATAGAAAATAGGATAGGGTAGAATCGTAGTAAACGAAGTATATACCGAGAATAACGAGACTATAGAGATAATTACTAAGATTCGGAAGATCGATAATATAATACCGGGTTAGAAACCTCGAAAGATTTTAATTAACGGGACTCCGTTTAAATTATTACCGAGGATAATAATAAATTGGATAAATACGTTTATAAATAGTAAATAAATTATATTACTCTTTAAAAAAAATTACTTTTATTTAAATAAAGCGCGTAAACGCCTAAAATATTATATAAAAAATAAATTTATTAAAATTAGTAAAAGGTATAAAAGCCTTATCCGGAGTATATATAATAATTACGATATTAAAAACGAGTATAAATAGTATAAAAAGACTATAACTATTATTATTCGAATATTTTAAATACGACGTATATTAGAGTTTATTTTTTTCGGGGAACCACTAGTTAAATTTAAATCTAACTATTATTTCGATTACTTTTTAAATTATTTATAACGGTATAAATTATTACTAGATCGTTATTTCGAGGAGATAAATTAAAGAGTTCGGTAAATTTATTATAATATTTTACTCGCCTTTAAGAGTTATAAAAAGAATATTATATTAAAGATTATAATATATTTATAACTCGTGGTCGTATATCGCGCTAGAATTTTATTATTATTCTTTAAACTAGTTCTTTATAAAGATATAAAGAACTTTAAATTAATAAATAATAAATAAAATAATAATAATTAATTTAAATTAAAGAAAGAGAAACTTTATAAATTAAAATAAAAAAATTTACTCTTTAAAAAGAGTATTAATTAAGTCGCTAAAATAAATAATTATTTTAAAATATAAATACTAGATATTCTTAGAAATAAAATATAAAGAGTCGATACGAAAATAATTATTATAATTATATCCTTTATCTCGGCTTTTATTATTTACTAGGTAAATATTTTTAACGGAATTTTATATTATAATATAGGCCTTATCCTACGCTAGGAATATCGTATTAATAATTATATAAATAATTCGTTTAATATAGAAGAGGCCTATCGCTCTAATTTATAAAAGTATATTTAAATTAAAATAAATTAAAATCGTTAAACTCTTTTAGGAGGGTAAAGATAATAAAGAAAATATAATCTCGGATTTTATATCTTAATTTCTAATAGGATCCACCGTACTTTTAAATATAAAATAGATATTTACGGTTTTTAAATATATCGTTATCTTTAACTCTAAATAACTAATAAGCGCTAAGGACTAAATAATATACCGTATTAATCGAATTAATTAAGATCGCGCGATATATATTATTAAATTCGTAAATATAATTTCTAATATAGATATAATTATTTATAATAAATAAAGGGCTCGACGATAAATATATAAAATAATAAAAGACCCGATAGAGGAGTCGGAGAGTTATAAACCCCGCGAAGTTTTAAAGGAGTATATTTATAATAATAAAGATATATAAAACGAGAATAATAAATTATAGAAAAATAAATAATATATTATTATAAAGGTATAACGAGAGGATAACGATATTTATAAAAAAAGATATTAAGAGGGTAGACTAGCGGTATTAATAATTAAAAAGAGTTTAATAATATAAAGAAGATAAAATAATCGTAAATTCTATAACTTTAAAAAGATCTAGATATATTAAAATAATTTAATAATCTTATATTTAATAGTTATAATCTTATTATTAATTCGGAGATATTAAAGATTAATACTCGTATTCTCGAGCTATTTAAGATACTCTTTATAAAGAATTCTATAATTAAATTTATCTTTTCTAATCGTTAGAATTTATATAGAAAAATATTTCTCCTCTTTAATATTTAGCCGTTAAAATCTTAAGGTATTTATATTTTAAAATTAAATAAATATCGTCGAGCGCCTATAATTAATAAATAGGTAAATAATTTTAAGATTTTCTTTATATAACTTAATTATAGATATAGCGGAAAAGTCGAGAATATTAACCCTCTCGTTATTAGCGGCTACGTTAATAACGGCGATATTATTAATATAATATTTATAGCCGCTAGAACTAAACGAAGATACATCTTTAAATACTTTTAATTATTTTTAATAATAGGAGCGCCGATATCTATAATCGGATTAAATATAACTACGATATTCGTTTCGGAATTATATTATAATATATTTAGGCGAGGAACGTTATTAAAAACACTCTTTAATACTACTCTAATATATTTATAAAATTTAATTATAAGCTCGAGGGTACTACCTCTATAATTAAATCGAAAACTAAATACTTCGAGGAGCCTACGATAATTATTAATATTAATATCTCTTATATAGTACCCGCCCTAGAGTAAATTTTAATAATTATTATAATTATCTCTATTAATCGGACTACCTCTCGTTATATTATTATAATTAAAACGAACGACTCCTATATTAAAATAATTACTATTAATAATATTAACTCTAAACTTCGTCCTTTAGTAGACTAATAATAAAATAATATTAACGAGGGTAATCTACTAAAATATATTATTACTTCCGCGACGACGTTTTTAAAAGTTAATTTAGTCTATTTTTAAAATACGAGGTTATTAATATAAAGTATTTATTTACGGACTTAAACTAGAATTATCTTAATAATAAAATTAAATTCACTAATATCGTTATTAAAAAGTATTATTATATTCGCTTCTTCCCTCCTATAGGTCCTATAGTTAATAAAAATAATAATCCTATATTTAATACTATTATAAATTATAATATTATTTACCTCTTCGAGAATAATATTTACCTCTATTTATACGTAGTTATCTAGAGTATTATTTAACCTATTTATTATTATATATTAATAGATAAAATTAATATTCTATTAAATCGATTCTAAATAATACTTTATTTATACTACTATTAATACTAACGCGTAATTACTCTTATATCGCTTTATGAGTTTAGTTCTTTATAAAAATATTTTAAACTAATAGAAGATAGTCCCTATAATATATTATATTTATTTAATATTTAAACGTAGTGAGGTTTATATCGATATAACTACCGCCGAGAGGGTTATACTTTAAGAGGAGCGACGGAAATAAAATAAAGAAATATAATCTTATTTTAATAAAATAAAATTATAGACCGAGTAATTTAAACTCTAACCATTCGAGCCTAAGGACTAAATAGGTTTTAATATATAGTATATTTAAATTTATAAAATCGTATAAAAATATTTATTAAATATTATAAATAATAAATATATTTAATAAATACAATAAATTAATAATATTAGTATATAATATTTATATAAATACGCGAGTAAATACGCGATTGATATTATTATATATTATATCTAACTCATGATTTAAACTATATAAATTAAATAATTAAATAAATCGTTTACGGGCTTAAATTATCTTAATATATAATTTATTAATAAATAGTAATAAGACGTTTAATAAACCTACTCGGAGTTATAGATAGTGGAATATACGGGTATTATATTTGGAAAAAGTTTATACGGTCTCTCGCTTTACCGATATAGAGAATTATATTTATTTAATACTAAAAATCTACTCCCTCGCCGTACCCTAAATTAGTAATTATAGGATATTTTTATAATATTTTAATATAGAAGGCCCTATTTCGGGGGTTTATATCTACTCTTTAGTATTAAAATATCTTATTCTAAACCTAGGCCGTACGGTACGTATATTCGTTAATTAATATCTCGCGGCGTATTAAACGAAACCGTATTTCGCGATATTAAGAAGAGTAGTAGGTTTTAATACTACGCTAGTAGATCTAGTCCCTAACCTCTATATAAAGACGACGTATTATTATTATTTTTTAGTAGTTATATATATTTAATAGAGGCCCTAGGTTAATTTCTCTTAAATTATTAATATATAAATAATATTTACTAAACTATATAATTCTATCCGATAAAGAATAAATCTATAATATATATTTATATATATAAAATCAATATATATATAATCCGGTATATATAATCCTATTATAGAATAAAATAGAGAATTTCTTCTCTTCCCTAGCTAGAGAAAGAAACCGGGGAAAGAGAGAGAAAGAAATAAAAATTTAATAATTTCCTTCTCTAAAATAAAAAAGAGAAGAGAATAATAAAGAATCCCTTTTTTACTCTTTTTATAAAATTAATATTATAATTTATTAACGCGTTATTTTAACGCGTATTTTATTTATATGAAATTTTATTTTAACCGCGGGTTATACTAACTAGTTTAATATATTTCTAAATATTTTTATTAAATATATATCGGTAAATCTTAAAAGTAAATATTAATATACTTTAAATACTATTAACTCTATTAGAAAGCCGTTTACGGGTTTATACTAAAACTCTATATTAAATACTAACCCGAGGTTTAATAGGATTAATAAGTTAGGGGTCCGGGTAGGGTCCTATTAATAAATAGTATTTACTATTAATAGGTTTAGTAACTCGATAAATAATTAGTAATTTAAATATTAGATAAATAGGCCCATTATATACCCTATAGTATACGTATTTATATACGTATTAGTATACGCTATAGTATGGGTTATAGTATAGGCTATAGTATACCCTATAATATATATAATAGTATACGCAGCTTGCGTATACTATTAAATAATATACGAATAGTGTACGAATAGTATATATAAAGGTATTTTGAATAGTATACGATATACGACCCCCGTAGTAGTCTCTAAAACATTAGACGAAAGCCCCCTATAGTATACGCAATTATAGTATATACTAAGGTATACGCTATAATATACGAAATAGTATAGTATTTATATATATATACTCCCCGGATATACCCGGGTAACGCCCCCGCGAGAATTTTTATTAAAATTTATTATTCCGGGCCCGGTAAATCGCTAGCGTTAATAGTCGTCGCTAGGGGTCGCTACCGTTAATAACGATAATTATAGAACTTTATTTATTTTAACCCTATAATAGGGCTAGCTACTATTAATATATTAATAATATATATAAATTATTAAAATTACTAATTTTATTAAAATTAATCTAGAGTTATTAATAGGATATTACCCGGACCCCCGATTTATTAAATTTATTAAAAATTATCTACCCGGACCCCTAATTTATTAAACCTACTAATAGGACGCTAGTAGTTTTATCCGTAAATTAGGGTTATTAATAATATTTTATTAATAACTTTTTTTAGTAAAAATTACTAGTAGGATACTACTAGCCTTATCCGCGCGGTCGGTAACTAGGGTTTTAATAGGAGTTTTTAAAATTTACCGATATACTAAATATTTTAATATATTTATTTATATATTTACGAAGATTTAATAAATTAAAGGATATATTATAGAGATACTCTCTTTATTTATATAGATACTCCCCCGATCGCTATATAAATACCCCCCCTATATTGAGTTAGTAGCCGCGGTTACTATAATAAAATATTACAAAATTATTTAGGCGACGCGGGTATATAATAGTAAAATTACTACTTTATCCCTAATACCGTCAACGACGACGACGTTATATATATTAATATTCTAAATAGGTAGATTTTTAAATATAGTATATAACTAGGTACCCTAGCGAGCGTTTAATAATAAAATCGTTATAGAGTAAATATAAATAGGATTTTCGTTATTTTCGTTTTTATTTTAGCCGAAAACGCGCCTATAGTAGAAATACTTTAAATCGTTTAAATCCGACGTCTTTAAAAAAAAACTATTTTAGCGTCGCTGAGTCAATTTAATTATCAAATTAATTTATTAAAACCTATTATCGGGGCTAGTCTTAAGGGCCTAGTAATATTAGAGTTAGATTCTAGAGTTAGATCCTAGAGCCGGGCTTGAGCTAGCCTATAATAGATATATTAATAATTATAATAATTACTACTATTAATTAAATATAGAGGGGGTGTTTATATAGTGATCGGGGGGGTATTTATATAAATAAAGAGAGTATCTCTATAATACCTCCTTAAATTAATTATATTAAATATATATAAATATAATAGATTAATTAGATTAAGTTTATTAATATTAGGTATATTAAATCCTAATAAATCTTCGATTTAATAATTATAATTTTCTAGAATAATTAAGATTATTTATATTATATAATATTATAATAATTACTAATACCGCGTTAATAATTTATTTCTAAATCGTTTATATTTTCCTTTTATTTCTAGACTTTATTAATTATTTATTTAATTAATAAACTCGTTAAGTTATTTAGATATTTTAATATCTAGCTCTTTTATTATTTAAATTTTTATAATTATATTTATCTTTATATTTAGTATTATTTAATAGTTACTTTATTACTGAATTCTCCCTCTTAATAATAATTAAATAAGAAATTAAATTTATATTAAAATCTAAAGAGTATAAAGATTAATATATATAAAATAATTAATCTCTTTAGTTAAAATTTATTATAAATATTATTATAATATTAAATAGTAAATAATAAGAAAAGATAATATAAAATAACTTTTATTAATTATTTTATAGTTAAGTTAGAAGATTAAAAAACTTAGGATTAACCTATATTTCAATACTAATTAAACTTAATATTAAATAATAAATAATAGAATAAATTAATATATTATATATATTACTAATTATCTTATAGTCGTCGAAGAAAAGTAAACCTCGGGCTAGTCCTTATTTATATTTAATTTAAGATAAAGTAATCGGGGTTGTTTATTTAATAAAAAAACCAAAAAAAACCGAAGAAGAGTTAAATAAAAATCATAATATAATAAAATTAAGAAACTATTTAATAAATCGTTTTATAAAAGAGCTTCGAGTAGAGTTAACTAAAATTATTAATTAAAAAATAATTCGATAAATAAAAAAGGCTTTAACGCGTAATAAAGAATAAGTAAATCTATTAATTATAAATTAATAGAGGATAATTTGATAAACGAAGATCGATACTATTAATAAAAAGTATATACTAATCTTTATATTAATTTATATTATACTAGTTAAACGGGATTAATATATAATAAGGTTTTTTAAAGTAAATATACCTACGTTATTATAAAAACCGTCGGCGCGTCTTTAGGTAGAGAGATAATTATTAATAATAATAAAGATTTAAATTAAATAGATAAAGAGCCTCTAAAGAATTTAAAAAATTCGTTAAAATTAATAAATTATATATTTTAAATTCGATAAAAAATAGACGACGAGGAAAATTATAATATCGAAAGTAATATTAAAAAAGAAAATTAAAAGAAAATTATTAAAACTTTAATTATAAAAGTTAATAAAGTATAATACGAGTAATTTATAATAATTATCGGAGATATTAAATTATAGTATTTAAATTATTACGAGCGAAGATTAAATACTATAATAAATATTCGTTAAAGAAATATAAATATATAGAGTTCTTATATATACGAAGAAATACCTATCTAGTATATTTTTATACTAATCTATATATTATTTAATATTAATTATAGGTTAATATATATATAAAGGGTTATAAAAACGTTTACTATAATTTAATAAAATATTCGATAAACTTAAATATATATTATAGTATAATATAACCTCTTAGTTTATTATAAATCTAAAGATTTATAAATTATTTAGCGGAAATTAATAGGATATCCGAGGAATAAATAAGTATATAACGGTAGACGAGGATAATTATAAATAAGTTATAATATTAGGACCTAATTAGTTATAACCTAATAATTATAATTTTATTAAATATAGATAAATACTAGATAAAGATAAAGAAGGTATAAAAAAAGTATTTAAATTACTTTTAAAACTAGAGTATATTAAAAGAATAAAAAGAGTAAAGATATTTTAGAAATCTAGTAAATATAAGAAACTCGAAAAGAAACTAGAACGAATTATTTACTCTAAGGAATTTACGAAGTTATTATAAAATTAGAAAGAGGTAGTAAATTTATTTAAATTTCGAGGTATATTTTTACTAAATACGATTAATTATTTAAATTAATATTCATTATAATTAGCCTATTAAAATACCCGAAAATTCACTAATATAATAACTTTTATTATTATTATATTAATCTTTATACCTATTTTATTTATATTTTATTATTAATTATAATTCTAGCTCCCGTTTTATTTTCTTTTATCTTTTAAAGTTTTATTTATATTTCTAATATTTTATAAAGATTTTTAGAAAAGTCTAGCCTCTTTAATTAATTTTAATAAAATTCATTTTAAAAAATTTATTTCTTTACGTAATCTTTAAGTTATTATAATTTAGATATTTAATTACTATATAAAATTTAAATAATATTTACAATTTAAAGAATAATCCTATATTCGATTTCTTCCTTATTATTAAATTTTTTAACGTAGAGTCTCGGGTCGAATACGAGTATTTTAAAAAACTCTAGTTTATTATATACTCGGAAAGTTTAATTTATAAATTTATATATCTATTTTTCACGCCTTCTTAAGTTTATTTATAATATTAATATTTATAAAATAGTAGTATATTATATACGCCTACGCCCCGTTAAAGATATTAATATATTATATATACCTACGCCCCGCTACCTCTATAATATTATTATTTATCGATACGGGGTTTAGCCTTAGTATCGCGGGGTTCTAATTTTTAATAATTTTATATCGAGTTAATATTCCCCCGTATTATTAGAATCCTTAGAGATTAGTTTTATTATTAAATTTAGAATTTAAAAACTACCTAATAATAAACTCTATAATTATTTTATGTTTTTTATATTATTATTAAATTACTAGCTCTACGTTAACGGCTTTAGGTATTATAGTTTTAATTTTTTAAATCTTTCTAAAGAAAAGACTTATTATCGTTATAATATCGGGTTTAACCTCGGGATATTTAGAAGAATTTAATAATAATAATATTATTTAAATCCCCTCCGACGACCCCCGTTATAAAAATAGTAATTAATTTAGAGGTATTATTACCCCCGAAGAGACTTTAAATATATAGTTTAAAGTTATTAAAAAAGAAAATCATCGCCTTAAATAATAATAAGAATTAGGGGTATTATAAATTAAAAATTAAAAACTATATAATCCTAATACTTTTATACTCGCTAACGAAGTATTAATAGAATTTATTATTTATAGTAGAGGTCCCCTAATTATTACGCCTACTAATAGAATAATAATAAGTTTAATTATATTTAGTAGGGATATCTTTATTAGGGCGAAAATACTATACTTTAATAAAATATATTCTTATAAGGGTACGAGCGAAGGTAAATATTTATACTAGTTCCGCGACGTAAATATTAAATTTTTAATTAGTTTTAAATATTTTACTACCGATTATTCAAAAATTATATTTTATATAGACTCGTTAGAAGGTAACTCTTTAACGTAGTAGTATAAATATTATAATTTATATGATTTAATTAATATTACGTTTAGTTTTTTTAAAAAGTTTCTTTTTAATTTAATAACGGATCTAGTTAACTATCGTCTTTTTATTTATAAAAAGTAGGAGGAAACTAAATAATAATCTACCTAAAAAATATCGTTATTTAAGATTTATTTTAAAGAGATAAAGATCTAATTATTTTTATTTTCGGAGGAGTATAAAGTAAATTTCTTATTAACTAAATTTAAACCTAAATTTAAAAATAAGATCTTTAGTATTAATAATATATTTATTTAAAAAGAAGAAATTCTTACCTAGACTATTATATAAGAAAAGAATCTAGAGTATATATAGTTAATAAACGATTTTAATTCTAATTCGGGTTCCTAATTAAAGAACCCTAATAAAAGAAAATATATAGTAGACCGAATTATTAAATTTAACGCCGGCGATAACGCTAAATAAATATATTTAAAAAAGAAGGGTAATAAATATAAAGTTAATACTATTAATTCTTCGTATAATAAGATTATCTATTAGTATTATAGAACGGAAAGTTATATTAAGTTTAAATATCGCGACCTAGATAAATTAATTATATATATCGGTATAGTATTAGTAAAAAATAATTAAACCTAATTTATACCTCGGAAGAAGAGTAAGAAAACTAATTAATAAAGATATATCTTTTTATTCTTTTTAAGGGTTAGATTATTCTTTAAAATAAAATTAAATAACTTATTACCTTAATTAATTTTAAAATATAAATCAATTTAATTTTATAACGGTTCGTTATTAAAAATAATTTAGAACTTTATAATATTATTTTATTACTAGTTAAAGTAATTAGCGGGTAAAATATATATTACTATAATACGTATTAATTAAATTATTAAATAGTCGATAATTAAAATTAAAGACGTAAATATAATATTTTATTCTATACTATAGAGTTTAAAGATTTAGATATTATTCTAGGTATACCTAAATTATATTAATTAAAGATATTAATTAATTCTAAAGCGGACTAATAGCGGTTTAAGATTAATTCTAGTAATTTATAAATTAAAGAACTAGTTAAATTCATTAGTAATTTTAAAAATAAACCGAATATATTCGCGGTTATATATATTATAATAACGTAAAGTAAATAAAAAGAACTTCTTAACTTAAAGATTCCTAAAGAATTTATAAAGTTTTATAATATTTTTTTTAACGAGAAGGCGAGTACTCTACCTTTTTTTAAATAAAGAAATTATATTATTAAAATAAAAATTAATAAAGAACCGCTTTATAAATCTTTTTATAATTTATTTTAAATTAAATTATCGGAGTTACGGCGTTATTTAGAATCTTTATTTTATAAAGATTAAATCTATTACTTAATCTTTTTAATTAAAATATTTATTCTTTTTATATTTAAAAAGAATAATAAACTATATCTTTATATTAATTACCGAGATTTAAATATAATAATTATTAAGAATCGATATTTATTATTCTTAATTACCGAGATATTAGACCGCCTATATAATTCTAAAATTTTTACGAAATTAGATTTTAAGGATATTTATTATAGGATCTAAATTAAAGAAAGCGATAAATAAAAATTTATTTTCCGAACTCGCTATAGTTATTTCGAATATTTAGTTATACCTTTTAAACTCGTTAATATACTAGCGATATTTCAAATTTATATTAATTATATATTTATAGGTTTAGTAAATATAATATATATAGTATATCTAGATAATATCTTAATTTATAATACTAATCTAGCGGAGTATTAACGGTATATTAAATAAATATTTAAATAATTATATTAGTTCTAGCTATTTATTAACCTTAAGAAGTATTAATTTAATACCGAAATAGTCGAGTTTTTAGATTTTATTATATTTATTAATAAGGAGTTATAAACCTAGAATATATTAAAACTATTAAGGAATAATCTTAACTAAAAATTTATCGGGAGGTATAAATCTTTTTAGGCTTTATTAACTTCTATAAACGGTTTATTTATAATTATTCTAGTATAATTATGTTATTTACTAACCTATTTAAGGGTAGTAAAGTAGGTAAGAAAATAAAACCGTTAAAATAAATAAACGGCGCTACGGAAGCGTTTTAAATCTTACGAGATATATTCGTAAATATACCTTTTCTATACTATTATAATTTAATTAAATAATTATATATAAAGATAAAGACTTCTAATTTTAACTTTAACTTTATATTATTATAATAGAATAAGAATAATTATTAGCGCCTTATAACGTTTTAATCGCGGAAATTAAATACTTTAAAATAAAACTATAAGATTTATAATTAAAAATTACTCGTTATTATAATAGTAATAAAATAATAGCGATACTACCTAGAAAGTAGCCCCTATTATATTAAAATCTAAATTAATTATAATAATTTAGAGAGTTTTATAAAATAGAAGAAACTAAACTTTAAGTAGGCCCGCTAGGTATTTAAATTAATTATTTATAATTTTAAGACTTTCTATTATACTAGAAAATTAAATTTTATTAATATATTATCGCGGCGTTTTAATTATAAAGGAGTATCGCCGTTAAATACTAAATTATTATTAATACTTTAGAATAAACTTACTCTTTAGACTAGCGGTTAATTATTAAAAAAAGATAAAGAAATAAAGATAACTATAACCCCTATTTTTTAAATTATAAAATTAAGAGTAGTAATTCTAAAACGGGATATTATAATAGTATTTAAAATTATATATAATAATCCTAAAAGGCCTATTAAAATACTAATTCGGGAATTATAAATTTATAATAATTAAATAAACTCTTTTCGAATTAGAGTGAATATATTAAATAATCGTTATTATATAAAAAATAAAGTATAGGTTATAAACTCCGAGGGATTATTAAGATATAATAGTTATTTTTATATATTAAAGAATAAAGCTCTAAAAGAAGAGTTTATAAAAAGATATTATAATAATTCTTTAATAGGTTATTTTAGCGCTATAAAGTTATATAAATTATTTACCCGAAATTTTTTTTAGGAGGGTAGTTTAAAGTAAGTTATAAATTATATTAAAATTTATAATATATATTAACGGACGAAGGCGCCGCGATATTATTTATATAATAAATTAAATTCGCTTTTTATTACTATTTAATTATAGAAGGAAATTTTTATAAATTTTATAATTAATTTACCGCCTAATAAATATAAAAGTACTATTTATAATATTATTTTATCGTTATAAATTAATTTATTAAAATAATTAAATATATATTTATAATTATTAAAATCGATATTATTTAATTAGCGGAAGTATTTTATTTTAAAATTATTTACCGTTATAGTATATTTAATAATATCGTTAATAATAGAGGCTCTATTTTTACGAGCGCCTTTTAATCGGTTATATATTTTTATTCGAAAATTAAATAACGCCTAAATACTATCTTTTATCTTTAAATAAATAAGTAGATAAAGTACTAAAATTAAATACTAAAGTACTATTTATATATATTTATTAATAATAAATAAATTAATTAGGCTAGATTACTACCTATAATAAAATTCTTAATTAATAATAATTAGAGTACCGTCGTCGGAACGATTTTTTTTTTTATATATATAGTTATTATTCTAAAATCCGTTAAGAGGTCGAGGACGATTTTAGGGAAAAAAAAGTACTAGTTATAAATAATAAAATACGATAATTATAAACTCTAAAGAATAAAGTTATAAAGTATTTATAAAGCGCTACCGAATACTAAACTAAATAGTATAATAAAATATATAAACTATAAAGTTATAAAATTAGTAATTTAATTATATTAATAATAAAGAACTTAAAGTAAAAGCGCCTAAATAAAAAATTATCCTATAAATTTATAGGGCCCTTTAAGATTATTAATAAAATAAAAATATAAATTTACTATTTATTATTACTTTTTATATATAGAATTTATAATACCTTTCATATATCGTTATTTAAATTATATTATCTTCGCGATTATATTAATATAACGGAGTCTTTTATATAAGCCCCCGAATTTATTAATAATAATAAACTATAAAAAGTAGAAGAAGTAATTAATAAAATTAAAAATAGAGAAGATATTTAATATAGAAATAAATTAATTAATTAACGCGAAGAATATAATTAATAATTATTAGACAAAGAGTTTATTAATATTAATAAATTAACTAAAATCTTTAAATAGGGGGGTAGTAAACGTAAATATATAAATATAATTAAAGAAGTTACCTAGTTGTATAAAATAATAAAGTAGAGTAAATAAAGTCGATATTAAAAGTAAATATTACTATTTTTATATTAATATTTATATAATAAATATTCTCTTTTATATTTATAATCTTATTATATAATTTTAAGGTATAACTAATTTTAATTTACTATTAAACTATTTATATATAATAGCGATAAGATATTATATTTATAAAAATACTTTTATTTTAAATATAGTCTATATAAATACCTAAAATATATTATTAAATAATATATCTAAATAAGTTTAACTAGCGCCGATTTAAAAAAAAAAGAATTCGATATCGTTATTATATTATATAAAATATTTAGTTCCTATTAGAATTCTTAAAAGAAAATATAATATCCTTAATATAATTCTTAAAATCCTATTTATATTAACGGAAACTCTCGGCCTCTTCTTCGAGAACTTTATTTATTACTTTTAATTCCTTAATATACTAGTTCGCCGCCGTTAATTAATTTTATAGATTAGCGATTATAATAGGAGTTTATTTATTAATTATTACTATTTTGTTATATTCTTTATACTACTAGGTAATTTATTTATTTATTAAATTATATTTATAATTTTCTTTAAGAGTCCTATTATTAATACGGGTATATTAATATATAGACCTCTTTACCTTCCTTTAGAAAGATTTAAGAATTTATTATTATTGATATATACTATTTTAGAATTTACAATTATGATTTATTTTTATATAACGATCGATTCCGTAGTAATTAATATAATAGAGTATATAAGGAGGAGACGTACCTCGAATATAATTATTATTAAATTAGTAGAAATAGACCCGGTAAAGGAGTTATAAAGTATAATAAACTATTATTATAATTAGTATTACGTAGTCGCGTTAATAGCGGACTAGTTGTATTTACTAGTATATTAGTTATAACTAGAATAAATTAATATAAATAAATTAATACTATTAATAAATAAGAGTTATTTATAAAGTTAAAAGAAAATTATATATAACGAGAGTATTATTTATATATTAGTTATAATACTAAAACGCTATTATAGAGCTAGAGTAATAATATATAAAAAAGACTAAAGAAGTTACGAAGAGAGAAAATAAATAAACGAGTAAATTTATTTTAATAATAAATTATCGCCCTAAATATCTTATTGTTATAATATATTAATACGCGCCGCCGCTCCGTTACCTCGCTTTTATTAATAGATATAACCGTTATTATAATAGTTATATTATTACTAATCTCCGGGTATAATATTAAAGTTATATTATTTATATATAATATTTTACTACTAGTATTTATTATAGTATAATAAGAGTATATAATAAGAGTAGTTACTACTATTCCGTTATTAATAATACTATAGGAATAATTTAATATACTATATTTACTATAAATATTATAAGCGCTATAGGAACGATAGTATATACTATTTCGCTCCGTTACTATTATATATAATAGTACTATAGAGACGAAAGAAATATTACTTAATTGATTACTATTACTATATATTAGCGCTATAGAGATAATTTTATAAATATACTATTTATTTACTACTAGTACTACTATATAGTAGAGATAGTTTAGTAGTATTACTCTTCCGTTATTAATACTATACTATAGTACTATAGGAATAGTTTCGTATCGCTCCGTTACTAGTATTATATATTAGTACTATAGAATTAATAGTATAAACTAGAAAACTCTTTTCCCTTATTTCTTTTAAGAGGTTTTAAAGGTTTTTTAATAAACTTCGATAAATTAACTAAATACTATTCTATAACTAGTATTATAGGTATTAAAGAATTAAATATATAACTTTATATTTAAATTATCGTATAATAACGTCGTTATATTAGATAACTTTTTTTCTTTATTTCTCTTAAGGGGTTTAAAGATTTTTTAATAAATATTTTTTAATTAAAATATTTGAATACCTAGAGACTAGGGCTTAAAAAGAGAGATAATTATAAAATAGTAATATATTATATATATTTACGCCCCGTTAAAGATATTAATATATTATATATACCTACGCCCCGCTACCTCTATAATATTATTATTTATCGATACGGAGTTTAACTTTAATATCGCGGGGTTCTAACTTTTAATAATTTTATATCGAGTTAATATTCCCCTATATTATTAGAAATCTTAGAGATTAGTTTTATTAATAAATTTAGAATTTAAAAACTATTTAATAAAAAACCCCGTAATTATTTTACGTTTTTTATATTATTACTAAATTACTAGCTCTACGCTAGCGGCCTTAGGTATTATAGTATTCTATTTATAATATTATTATAAAAGATTTTATTTAAAGGCTAGAATTATATTTTTTAACTCTTTTTTCTTTACGAGCTAGATTAATAATAGGAGTCCTAGAAAATTCTTTAAATTCTTTTTCTACGAGGTTATTAAACTAGCTCCTATTTATATTATTAATTAAATCTTCGTCCTCGCTTTTTATTATATTCTTTTCCCGCCTCTTTATCTTTGTTTCGTATTTTTTTTAAATATTATTATCTCTTCCTAGTCTAGGTTTTATTATAATATTATTATTTTATTCTCTTTAAATTAAAAGCGATTAAAGACTATTAAAGCCGAGAAAGTTTCTAGATTATAAAATTTTTAAGTTAAATATAATTAATTAATAATATTAAATACTCGCTCGTATTCAACCCCCGTAGAGGGTATAACTAGAATATTACGGGTAATATAAAAGAGATAATTATAATATAACGAAAGTTTCTTTTATTTATTAAATATAGATTTATTTTTATTATTAAATCCTATATTAAATTAACTAATATAGTTATTAATATAAAGATTAGTATAAATAGTAGATTTACTCGTTTCGCGGTAGCTTTAAAGTTTATTATTTTAATTCTTCGGAATTTATATCTTCTTTTTATTTTTAATAAAACATTTAAGAATATCTATATTAATATCTCTTTTAAGTCGTTAATAGGCCCGATATTCTATTATTCCTCGCCCTGAATAACGCCGCTGGAAAAGAAAAAGATAAGACGAAAACTAGGTCAATAGGATTTCACTACCTCAAAGGGTTACGAAATTAGTTAAGATAAAAGAGAATAGGGGTAGTAGAGATAGAATTTAAAATACTAAAATAAGGAGTAAACTACTAGCGCGTTTTAATATAACGAAGATATTATAATAATAAAATAAAACTAGTAATTAAACGAGAGGGTATAAAGGGGGTATAAAAACTTTAAAAGAATTAATAATAATTATAATAAAAACTATAAAAGATATAGAGTATAAGGAGGTATAATAGATAATATATTATAAGTTATAATTAATATAGATCGCGCTAAAGATAATTTTTAATTATATATAAAAATTAATAAAAGAGTATAAACTTTAAAAGGCCTAAATAAACTCGCTAAAATAAAAGATTTAGAAATTTAGAGTAAGGAGTATACCTACGCCGTTAATATAAAACTAGGTTAATATTACCCGTAAATATATATTTATCTTATCGAGATATATAGCCGAAACGAACCTTCCTCCCTCGGTAATAACGACTAGCGCGAAAGCGAAGTAATTAATAATTAAGATAAATAATACTAAGGCTAGAGGATAATTTAAGAAGGTAATTAATTTTTAATTAATTAAAATATTCCGGAATAAAGTTTACTCGGTAGCGGAGTCGATCGTCGGAGTAAAATAAATAATAAAAGAAGACTTTATTCTATATTATATAATAATAAAAATAAGATAAAAGCTAGAGAATATAATTAAATAAATAAAAAATATTAACCCCTTAGCGAGAGTATTAAGATGAACCTATATAATTAGATATTATAAATATAAAATAACTAAGATTCGTTTTTAAACTAGACGAATATAATTATAAAAAGAAATATTTAATACTTCTTTTTAAGATCCTGGACCTAGATATAATAAATAGACTAGTAACGGACGGGTTCCTAGAAAATAAATAATTATTATTATATAAAAAATAGGAGAGAATAAATAACCTAAAATAATACTTTAACTACTAGAGGTACGGTTATATAACCCTAATTTATAAAAACTAATTTAAATACGGGATATATATAGAATTTTATTAATTATATAAATATAATATTAAAAGCCCGAAGAAAAAGCGCTATATAATCTACTCTAAATATTATAAATCCTAGAGTAGAGCGTACCTAGTTAGGTAAAAAGAGATATATCGAATTTAATAAAAATTAAAGAATAAATTTAAATAGTTCGCGGTATTACCGAGGATAATAGCCCTAAGCTTTTAGGTATAATTAATTAATAATAAATTTATATTAATATTAACTAGGGGTATAAGAAAGAGGAAAATAATAACGAATATAATTAATAAAGTCTAAAATACGGTTATTATACCTAGGAAGGTAGAGAGGCCGAGATAAAATAATAAATTAATAATAATATTTAAATAAATAATCCTCTAAGTCCTAAATAACTTTTTAATAATAGTATTCGACTAACTAGATAAAAACCGGCCAGAATTAATATTATTAAATAACTAAGAAATAGATAAGGAATTTATAAATATAATATTAATATATAATAAATTATAATACCTAATTTAAAGTCGTATAATATAATATTAAAAAAGAGTCGAAGTTAATAATAAAATTACTCTAAAATAAATAAATTAAAAATATTAATATTATAATTATTTAGGAGCCTAGTTAGAATCCTATTACCTAAATATTATATAATAATAATATTAATTATTTCTACCTAGTATATAAGGGTACGTTATAGAATAGAGTAGAGATTACTTTCCCTTCCCTTCCCTTCCCTAGAGGAAGAGGTAGGGAAGGGAAGGGATAGATTTAAAATAATTCCCTTCCTTAATTTAAGGAAGGGAAGGGATTCCCTATTATTCTCTTCCTCTCTACTCTCCCTATAGGGCTGTTATATATAGTTATATATATACGTATATATACCCTATTACTACTCTTATATATAGTTTATATATACGTATATATATACCCTATTATTACTCCTATATAGTCTATATATATATATATATATACCTTATTACTATTCCTATATGACCTATATATACACTTATATATACTTTATTACTATTTTTATATAGTTTATATATACCCCTATATATAGTTATATATACGTATATATATACCCTATTACTGCTCTTATATAGTTTATATATATATTTATATATATCTTAATACTACTCCTATATAGTTTATATATACGTTTATATATACTTTAATACTACTCTTATATAGCCTATATATACCCCTATATATAGCTATGTATACGCGTATGTATACTCTATTAAATGGTATAAAGATTAGGATAATTAGGAAAGCGATCAAGAAACGCCAAGCCTTATACCTAATTTAGACTAGCCTCTTGGCATTAGTTATATATAGCTTATAGGGGTAAGAATAGGCCATATACAAGAGCAGCAATGGGCCATATATGCGCGTATGCATGCCCCATTGCTGTCCCCATATATGCCCAATGCTGCTCCCATATGGCCTATATATACGCCCATGTATGCCCCAATGCTGCTCCCATATGGCCTATATATACGCCCATGCATGCCCTATTGCTGCTCCCATGTGGCCTATGTATGCCCCCATATATGGCCCATGTATGCGCGCATGCATGCCCCATTTGCTGCTCCCATGTGGCCCATGTATGCGCGCATGCATGCCCCATTGATGCTCCCATATATGGCCATATATGCGCGTATATATGCCCCATTACTGCTCCCATATGGCCCATATATAAGCCTATTACTGCTTTAAAATATGGCCTATTCTTACCTGCATATCGCCTATTGCTCCAAGTATATATAGGCTATTACTGCGCTAGTCCAAATTAGGTATAAGGCTTGGCGTTTTAACCGCTTTCCTAATTGTCCTAATCTTTGTACCACTTAATGGAGCATACATGCGCGCATATATGGCCATATATGGGAGCAGCGAATGGGGCATGTATGCGCGCATATATGGGCCATATGGGAGCAGCAAATGGGGCATGCATGCGCGCATACATGGGCCATATATGGGGGCATATATGGGCCACATGGGAGCAGCAATGGGGCATGCATGGGGGCATACATGGGCCATACATGGGGGCATACATGGGGCATACATGCGCGCATACATGGCCATATATGGGAGCAGCGAATGGGGCATGTATGCGCGCATACATGGGCCATATATGGGGGCATACATGGGCCATATAGGAGCAGCAATGGGGCATGCATGGGCGCATACATGGGCCATATATGGGGGCATACATGGGGCATACATGCGCGCATACATGGCCATATATGGGAGCAGCCCTATAGGGAGAGCAGGGAGGAAGGGAATAATAGGGAATCCCTTCCCTTCCCTGGTAATCCCTGCCCCTTCCCTTCCGCTCCTTTCCCTACTGGAAGGGAAGGGAGCGGGGGTTATTCCCTTCCCTTCCCTTCCCTGTTCCGCAGCGTATATAAGGGAGGCCTAAAGACTTATATATATTTTTATATAAATAAAAGAATCGATATAAATAACTAGGAGCTAGTTTATTATAAAAGCGATTTATATTTTATAAAGATTATATTAAACGAGTGAAGAAATAAAAAGGAATCTCGGTTAAATAAAATTAAAAAGAAAGAGATTATTAATCGAGGAATCCTTTATTATAAAAAAGTATAAATTTATAATATATATAATTTATTACCGATATAATATACCTCGACTAATAATCCGTTAATATTATTACTATTAAAGGAAGCGTTAATAGAGGAAAGCGAATATTTTTTTTTAAAAAACTTTAATCTTTACTACCCTAACTAGAATAATATTAGGCGATATATATATTATATTATAATTAACTATCTCCTAGGAATAATAAAGTCGAGGAAAATAAAAATAAAATTATTAAAAACGTTTATTATATAAAAAGCCTAAAGATATAAAAATATAATCGATTTATTATTCCTTATAAGAGGAGTATACTAGGCTATAAATAACTCTATAATCCGCGAAGATTTATACTATAACTCTAATTATAGGCTAGTAGTAATAGAATTCGAGTAAATATAAAAAAAAGTAATATTATATACTCGGCGTACCTAAAAGAAAATTAAAGATAATATTATTTAAAAAGAAATATAATAAGACGTAAAATCTCTTTATTAAGTGTTAGGGAGATTAAAGCTCGAAAATAAAAAAAATATCAATTAATATTTAAATAAATTAATAAAAGACTTCTAAAAAATTATCGAGTTTACGATTTTATAGGCCCGCTTATATTAAGGAGCTAAATTCTATTAGAACTCCCGCTATATTAATATTACGCTAAAGATAAAGGAATATATAAAGGAGTATAAATAAAACCGAAATACCCGGACGGAGGAGGCCCTAGATATAGTAAATAATAAAAGAATATATATAATTTAAAAAACGAAAATATTCTTTTAATAAGAGAGTATATATAAAGCCTCGCTAAAATTAACGGGAGTATAAAAACTCGTAAAATAAAAAAAGGAGAAAAATAATTATTTTAAAAAACTTTCTTAATTCTTAATTATTAAAAATAATAAAGGAGGAAAAACTAAAGATTTCGAAAGTAAAATAAAAATTCTATAAAGAGTATTATTTCTCCCCTAACGGACGATAGATTTAAATAATATTAATAAAATAAAATACCTAGAGCCCGTTAGAATAAACTAGGAGATAATTAGGATAAAAATATATAAAGTAATATAATACCCAGCTATTAATAAAGTACTAAAAATAACTAGAATCCTAAACTAATTCCTAAAAGTTATAATAGAAACGGAAGTAATAAACGTTATTATTTATTTATTTTAAATCTATCTTAAATAGAGATACTACCCGAGGTATTTTAAAAAAACTAATATAATAATCTTTAAAAAATTAAAGAAAAGCGACTACTTAAAGTTAAAGTTATATAGGTCTATCGTATTCCTCGATACGCTTAATAAAGCGCTAGAAGTAATTATCTCTAGAAAGTTAAATAATATAACGGAGGAGTATAAATTACTACTATTATAATAAATAAAGACTAGACGAAAGCGTTGAATAAAAACCGCGCTAAAGACCTTTATAAATATAATATATACTATATAAAACTATAGTAGGAATAGGAGGGGAAAGATAATAAACTTATTATTATTAAATATAACGGGAGTATTCGATAACGTTTTATATAAAAATTATTATATAATTTACGAATAAAAGATATTCCAAGCCTAATTATTAACTAGATAATAAACTTTCTATCGGATAAAACTATATCCGTAATATTTAAAGGAAAAATAAATATAGTAGAGAAAATAATAACGAGTATTTTATAAAAATCGCTTATTTTACCCGTACTCTTTCTATTCTTTAATATACTATTAATCGAGGAGTATATTAAAATAAACTTACCGGTATAAATTAGAGGATTCGTAAATAACGTCTACTTACTCGCCTATAACGAGAGTATAAAGAAAAACTATATAAATTTAAAATAAATCTACGATATCTATTTAAAGTAGGTAATTATTTATAAAGTATTATTTACCCCCTAGAAATATAAGCTAGTTTATATATCTCGAATACTAAAGAAATTTAATATAGAAATAGCGATAGACTTTAAGAACGTAGTTATCAAATTTAAAATAAATATTAAAGTCTTAAAACTATATATCGATTTAAAATTAAAATAGGGATTATACCTAGCCTAAATTAAAACTAAGATAATTAACTAAAGCCGCGTTATAAAATACTTAATTAATTCGATATAGAGCGCTACCTTCGCGAAGTATAAAATAATATATAATATAATAATTAAACTAATATTAATATTTACGACTCCGATATAATATTAATTAAAGAGAATAACGGAGGTTATAAAGAGATATATAAAGATACTAATAATCATCTAGAATAACTACTTTAGGACGGTTTATAAAGTATTTAAAATTACCCTAATTTTAATATTTAAAGTTAAATTAATAATCGCGTTAATTAATCTTTGATTAAACCGCCTAGTAATATAATATTAAATAAATCGGGGGACCTACTTAGTTATAATTATAAAAAATATACGGATCTAGAATAAACTCTAATGTAGAGGAGGTAGGTAATAATAGGTACCTCCGATTGTCACGAAACGCCAAGCCTTATGCTTGATCGGGACTAGCGTGCCCTTGGCACTGGCCACATACCAGCTTGCAACTCCATAGACTCAAAACAAGGAACATTTATCAACAAACCAAACCATATCCATAAACTATTAATAGCTTAGCCTATTCACAGTCTATCACTTGACAACATGGTAGCAACGGCAGAATAGCCTTGTAATCTAGTCGCTTCCGCTCATCCAGCCCCAGAAACAGGGTCCCTACCTACCTCAACACCAAAATCGCTCATCTACAGCGTTCCGCACCCCATAAACCGCAGAACCCCTAGACCCTTTCAATAGGCAGTCTACCATGGCCACTCGCCAAAACACGCCGTCCATTCCCGGCTTCACCGCTGAACAAGCACATGGCCTGAATACTCTTATGACCCTGTTTGCCAGCATACTCGACAAGGCATTAGACGAACGCCTAGGGCCCCAGCAGTATACACCTGTCGAGTAGCAGCCAAAGCCAGTTCCGCAGCCATTTACTCAGCCAGAAGCTCCTACCCCATGCGAGCAACCGCCCAAGGCCGAAGTAGTCGATTATTTCGTGGCGGCCCTAGACGTCCAGAAAGAGCAAGGGTCTATATCTACACCTCAAGCAGAACACGCCATCATCGCTCGTCGCAAGGACCAAGCTCGTACGCGGAATAATGGTATCAAGGACGTCAGTGCGCCCTATCAGCAGCAGCAGCTACCTCAGCAGCCACCTCTGCAGCTTCCTCTGCAGCTTCCTCAGAAGGAGCAAGAGCAAGAGCAGGGGACTATATCGGGCAACCACTACCACCCCGACTGGGGCAAATCTGATTTCCCTAAGCTAGGCCCGATCCAGCTAGCGCCACGCTAAAACAGTTTTGATCGCGAAGACCTCGCCATTCGACTTAGAGCTGGCCAGCCCGATTTGCGCCAAGCCAGCGCCAAGACCTTTTCATTCTACACCACTCCAGTACTTAAAACGCCTGCCTTCTTTCGGTACACACGCTTGCTCCCCTGGTTGGTCGACTTAGTGTCACCCCCGGATGCATGATTGCGTCATCCTATAGCGTTACTGTCGTCAGCGAGGACGCTGAGCTTTTTTCGTTTTCTGTAGGCATATTATCACGAAACGCCAAGCCTTATGCTTGATCGGGACTAGCGTGCCCTTGGCACTGGCCACATACCAGCTTACAACTCCATAGACTCAAAACAAGGAACATTTATCAACAAACCAAACTATATCTATAAACTATTAATAACTTAGCCTATTCACAGTCTATTACTTGACACCGATATTATTAACGAAAAAAAAAACCTAGGTACTTCGCGTTTTAAGATTTAAAGAATAATATAAAGTAACTATAATTATAAAGAGGAGAAAAAACTAGATAAACTTAATTAAAAATATCGAAGAATATTAAAATATTAAAGTTATCGATTAAAGAGTAAAAAACTAGGCCCGTTAATAATAAATAAATAAATAAAAGAGTTATAAAATAATAATCTCTATATAAACTATTAACCCGGTTTAAAAAGAAGATTTATTCGGGGACTAGTTTAATTATTATAATTAATTAAAAAAGACTAAAAACTCTATAATAATATAATTAAAATATAATAAAATCGGATTAAATAAATTCCTATACCGAATAAAAGTACCTATAGTCTATAGCGCTAGTTATTAATATAGATAAAGAAAATAAAATATAAAGTATATATTATTATTTTACTCGGAACTAGCTAGGGATAAAACGGAGTTAATAAAATAAATAAATATATATAATTTTAAGAAGATATTAATATAGGCCTAAAATATATATATAACCGCGCGGTAAATAATAAAAACGAGATAACTCGGCTAATTCTCTTTTATTAAAAAATAATTAATATAATTTAAATTATTATTAAAACCTAGCGATATATTTAAATTTATAAAAAAAAGGAAGAAAAAGAAGAAACCGCCGGCCGGAGAGTCGTAGGTATCGACTATTTAATAAACTTATAATAAAACGGCTTATAAATTTATAAAATAAATAAATAGAGTCTAAAATTAAAGCGGAAGAGAAATGGAGAAAAAAATAAATAATATTTCAAAATAATTATAATTATCGGTTACTAACTAGTAAAAAAAAGAAATAAATTATTAATAAATTAAAGTTTTTAACCGACGAGGTTTCTTTAACGATTAATAGGCGCCGTTAGTAACCCTATTAAAAGAGTATTCGCGGAACTCCCTTATTAGTAAAGTAATTTTACTAGAGTAAATATATAAATTAAATTAATTAATTAATTAATATCTCTTTTAATATATATTTTCTCTTAACTAGTAATAAATATACGCCGATTAAATTATTTATTAAATTATTCTTAATAGTAATTCTTGTACTCTTTATTAATCTCTTTATTTTAATTTTAACCCTAAAATATAGTCGCTTTTTTAATAAAGTTTAAAAGAGTTATGATATTATATAAACTATCTAAAATTAATTAAATTTAAGAATAATATTATTTTAATTTAATTTAAATCTTTTTTAAACCTATTAATATAAACTTCTTTTAATTTATATTTTTAATTTTAAGATTTTTCTCTTTATTTTTAAAATAATTAAATAAAGTATTATAAACCGAAAAGACTATATAAATAATCGATATATATAAAGTATTAATTATTTATATATACCGATAAAACGACTTATTAAACTCGATAATTATTAATAATTAATCGAATAAAATAGAGTACTAAAAATAATAAATAAGTAATAGATATTTTTGAGAATATATCTATTAATTTCAATTTTCATTTATATTTAAATATATAGTCGTATTACTTTTTAATTACTATTAATAGAGTAGCTACGTTTTAATATAACTTATATTATATTCTATTAAATTCTATTCCGAAAGTTTATTTATAATTTATAATTAATATAATTTCAAGCGATAAAGTAGTTAGTACGGCTAGGTATTTATTAGTAATAATAGATAGCCTTCGGCTACGGAGTAGTAAAGTTATATAATATCTCTCCTATCTCTTATTCTAGAGAAATAAAAAAAAAATAAAAAAAATGAACGTGCACGGGATCGAACCGTGAATCTCTTGATTCGTACTATAGTATATTAGTAATGATTATCACTCCGAATAAGGGGAGATGAACGTCAAGCGCCTTGCCTAGTAAAGATATTAGTGTCGATGTAATTTAGATAGATCATCGAATGCGCTTACCATTGGGCCACACGTCCCTCTTCTATGCGTCAGTTATGTCACAATAATTTTGCTATATGACCTAAAAAAACCTCTAAGAAAAGACTCTAGATTCTCATACAGGATTCTGAATCTATTAGATGCTACTTTTCGTATGATATAGAGATATCGCACTTCCCCACCACCTTTGTTTTGTTATACTGTGGGCCGCCTGAGATGTATCTACCCTCTACTAGGCAGAAGTCTGCCTCAATGAGCCAGCGGCCATCCCAGCCATCATATCAGTCCTAAGAAAGTTATGTTCTACGAAGAGCTATGCCTGTTGCGCATATGGTTTCAGGCGTCACATATTGGTGTCACGATATTGAAGGACATGTGCGTGAAGCCCTTAACATAGAAGCCTTGTATCGATTTCTTAGCGTCTCTCACTGTATTTGGTCCATCTTCCCCCTCCGGGAACAGAGGGCAATCAACTTGACAATCCATCCTTTCGATTGAATTGATGCCTTATCCCATGAACCGGCAAGCGGTAAGTCTTGGCGTTTCTTGGCATAATTTCCACCACCAAAAAATCGGCCAAAGCCTACATACCGATTTAACTTTTTTACATTCCTCACCGTCACCATGCCTGAACGCGTCAGCGACGACATAGACCACGTGCCAGCTGACCCTAAGCCTTCAAAGATCCCTAGAAAAAAACCTCCTCCACCGGGGCCGCCTCCTAAACACGTGCCAATCCTCATTAGCAATCCTCTCCGACATGGCTATGGCCAGTTCCCTACACATATCAGACCAGACGACGCCTACGGTATTTTCTCTCTCTTTTTCAGTGACGACGTCATTTCTACGCTCCGAGATCATACGAATCAATTCGCCGAAATCTACACACCGGCCGACAAACCATCTATACCCGTACGCAAATAGTGCCCGACGACTACGAAAGAGCTCAAAGCATACATTGGCGTTTGTATCTGGATGGGATTACACCGAGAGAACTCCGTCAAAGACTTCTAGAATACCGACCCTAAAAAAGGCCCTATACATAACGAAGTCCGAAAGCATATTGCACTAAAAAGATGGGAGCAGATTGATCGCTTTTTCCATATCTCTTCAAGTTTACCATACGAGTCTTTACAAGAAAAATCCTCACCTTTTGATAAGCTAAAGCCACTCAATGATATCCTACGTCAAGGTTTTAAGCGATACTGGATGATTGGTACACATCTTGCTGTAGATGAGTCAATCCAACGATTTATGGGCCGAGCGTCAGAAATCGTCAATATTCCATCTAAACCTACACCGGAAGGCTTCAAAATCTGGATTTTGGCCAACGCAGGCTACGTACTTGATTGGCTCTATCATGCGAAAGGTGACCGGCTTGGGCCAATCGATTTTGATGATTTCTGGACCGATAATCCCCGCTTTTCGAAGACGCAAGCAGTAGTCTTAGATCTCGTAACTCAGCAAGGAATAACTTGGTGGTTTTCAACATATCGTGTGGCTCGAGAATCTGTTTACATCCTCGCGTCTACTCCGACAATTAAAGCTAGCAGGCTTTGGAGCAGCTGGTACTATACGTATATCAAAGACGACTAGAGAAAACATTGAAGAATCGGAGGGCTCTACTCAACAAAAAAACATTCTCCCGACATAGCAGACATAGCCAGCGAGCATCATCACGAACCTCTTACCAAGCTAGCTAAGCCCTGCGAATCTTGTAAACATAAAGGGAGGCGTGCGGTAGAAGCTTTGAAGCGCAAACCTCTCCAAACGCTTTCTTATAATACTACACACACCAATAGGCTTAGGGCAAGGAAGGCGGAGCAGAAAAAGACCACATGGGGCTGTAGTATCTGTAGACTAGCTCTATATAAGGTGGGAGACTGCTTTAAGGAACATCTAGAGGCCATACAGTGATTTTGGTGATATTTTTGGTAGTGCCAAGACTTACCGCCTGCTTGCCGGTTCATGGGATACTTCAAGTCCTTCACTCGACTTGACAATGCCACCATATCTTGAAGCTTTGTCTTTGCTGATCCTGGGCATCCATAATACCTGCCTTCTATGCTTAATATATACCAAATTCCACCTCCACGACAGATTTCAAACGCCGTATCCTCCAACCCTATTACTGATTCCGAGTTCGGTTTGAGCTAGCCGAAGATCTTGATATTGCTAGAGGAGTCCGTCGAGGAGGCACGTATATAGACCTGTCAAGCTTAAACGGCGTATGCCTCACCACGTCTCACCCCAACCACCACATACCTGTTCTTAATGCCTCGTTTAGACTCGTTTACCATAGTATATAGCCACCACGGGTATCTACCTCTGCTCCTCAGCGAGCTCCCTCACAATCGCTCCTCGAGGCTTGACAACACCAAGGGCTGCCTGCTATCGTAGAAGTAATAGTCCTCAGAGGAGAGAATTCAGGGCCTTACCTTTAGCTCCGGTTCGTAGAGCTCAACTTGTGTATGATGTCTTGAACCTCTTGCGGCTGTAATCTCTATCAAGAAATCGCCGTGGTTGCTTAGCTGTCCAATCTCCATCCTTATCCTCCAAGAAGTCAACTAAGGAGTTGAGCTTCTTAATGTTGCCTTGCGCTGAAGTTCTGTACCAGAATTCCTCCTGTGCATTTTCATGCATGGTTCTGTATCTGATTTGGATGCTAAGACGATGTGCTGGATCGCCTGCCTCGCCACCGTTGATACATTCATGCGGATGGACTGTTCCCTCTGGAACAAGGTCGACCCGAACACAAACTGTTTGAGTGTTCGCTTTCAAGGGGACCGTCAATTGCACGCCTCGAAAGAACACCCTATTTTCAGTATGAGCTCCGCGACTTTTCAACTGAGCGCAGTGGAAATTAGCACCCTGCAGAAGCTTCCTCTTCAGTTCTCCGTTTTTATAAGTGCCACCATGGCGCTCATGAGATATGAGATCAAGGCCGCTATGAGGTTCTGCTTCCACATGTTCATCTTCATGCGGTGTTCCCCTGAACGCTTGTTTTTCAAGAATCAACTGCAACAGCCACTCAGCTCCTTCAAGAGACCCCAGAAGACGTTCAATTGGCTTTGTACAGACGACCTCCTTGTTAACCCGAATTTCGATATCTGTAGGCGAGAAGTAAGTTCTCGGCGTGCTCCCGAAGCTGCAGATCTTCTGAGCTTGTGTTTTGCTAGTACGGGATTCTAAAGGAAACTCCGCACTAGAAATGATGACCCTTCCATTCTTGTATACTTTAACAGCAGTTCCGTGACAAGTCGTTGGCTTACCAGCCTCGTCGGAACCAGCCTCGCTTTCTATTGGAAGACCTTGGTCTTCATCGTTATCCTCATACGAATCGTCGAGTGGCATAGGGATGTCTATTTCGTCCACCAGTGGACGATGGAGAATGGAGGGCGATCTAGGGACGTGAAGAAGGGCTACAGGGGCTTCTCTCTTGCTGTCGGTTTCCTGATCTTGCTCGGGATGCTTTTCGCATTCCGGATTGTCTGAACCGCTCGGTTCAGCGACTTGAAATGGCGTGGAGGACGAAGTCGTGGTGGAGCGTTTGTGTATCCTTGAAACGATCTTCTTTACTGCCGTCCCAGCAAGGCTGGCTCCAGTAGCGAGAACGAGCGCCGGGTCGTGACCTATGTACCTGCATACCCAGCTGAGAAAGCTTGGCGAATAGTCTTCGAGCCGCAACTTTTTTCCTTCTACAGCCTCTTTTCGAACATAGCCCCACATCTCTGGAAGAGGCGCAGTGTGGACAAAGCGTAGGCGGCTGCCTGAATACCGATTAACGAAGCTAGTGGGATTGTAGTCTTTACCTATCAGCCATAGAATAAAGTTCATGCCAGCGTCAATTTGGATAGCCATTGATCCTCTGTTCTTTCGGCTTGTGAAGAACCCAGCGGTTGGGTGAGGGACATGGAGAATGATACGGCGTAAAGTACCATCAATTCTGATGTCCAGATCGAATCTCAAAACACTGGTAGGGGCGGCGACTTCGATCTCCAAAGACATCGCAGTCTTTGGCAGGTATTTCCGGAGATTATCCCGGGTGCAGCTCGATGTTGTGATGACGAAAGGTAGCGGTAACATCTCCAGAAGGTCGCTGGAGAATTGGTTGTGGAATTCTCTCAACTGTTGGTTCCATGCCGATGCAGGGCAACGAGCGTTGCGATGAAAGCGCCCTTGTGCGCGCCAATGCCAGTCATAGCCGAATGCGAAGGTCTTATGGATTCCTTTTTCATGGAGAAGACTTATAGTTGCGCTACGAGAATCCCAGAACCCACCTGGGACATCATCCTCACTTTGGACGTGTAGAATCAGTCCTAGGTTGGCATCCGCTGGACCACCGGGGCGGGCAAGTCTATCGCGACCTTCACCGGAAATTTCAACTTCTGTAGAATGGAACTGCTCAAGTTTGCGTGCCAGAAAGTGTTCCAATAACTCCATGTTCTGAACCTTGCCGTGCGCTGGACCTCGAAGAAATTGCAGTAGCTGGTGAAAATTGTTGTTGTGAGAGACGGTTTACGGCTTTTGCTGCGAATTGTTGCGCAATCTGAAGGGCACAGACGGCGCTGGGTACCTGGCTAACATTCATAGCGTCGGAACTACCATGGTTAGAGCGGCATTGATATAATGCATCGAGGCAGTCGCTCATTTGGTTGGGGAGATTCTTCATATTGATCTGAAGCTTTGGCTGTGTGTATTCCATGATCGTGGCGGACTTTTGTGAGGGAGTTAAAACGCAAGATTCATCTGGAATTTTGGAATTTATACGCAATGACAAATGGACGAAACGCGGCTCCAATCGACAATTCCACAGGCTGTGTTACCTCGGGCTGTGATTCGCGGCCGATATTAAAGTCCTGATGCTCTCACAATTCTCGATATCCCTTGTTCGTGTTTGGTACCGCCGGTTTTGACATTTGGGGAGACTCATGCGTACCTGGTGCGCAAAATAGGTTCTAGCTAGGGTCCAAGCTATCGGTATGCAGTGAACAGAGGAAGAGAAGTAGCGGAGAAGTGCGGGGATGTTTTTTGTATCAACCCTATTGAGTCAGCAATGTGTTGTAGGCGTTAGGTGCACTACAGCTGACTCCGAAAGGCTTTGTTGTATAGGGTGGAACGTACAATTAGGACATTCACGATATGGTAGACTGTTCTGGATTGTGTGGTCTATAGAGAAGTTCTATGTACGGCCCCGCAGCCTTATAAGGCTGAGGTCTTGGCATAGGTCTGATACAGAACTCTATGGAGGAGCATGGTTCACCAACAAAAGGTGTTGCGAGTGGGGAGGGCGCTGCCACAACACTTTCTAGAATGTCGTAACCGTCTGATGCCCTTTGGTCGAACCGCAGAGACAGAACTCGGTCTTCACGGCGCCGGTTTGAGCTTTGCTAGTATCATCGGGTCCATCGTTTTGTTTTGTGCAATGTCTTTCGCCGTCCTTACGTGCCCGTGGGGTTTTCGAATTGTCGTTTGGTATAGTCCACCAACGGGTTTGGCTCGCAAAAGCTAACACTGGCCTAGACCCTGCCGCCGCAGCTGTTGAACGAGCTTAGCCTTCGACAGGTTCGTCTGATCGCTGACTATATGTCAGTTATTATTCTAAGAAAAATCGAGAAACTAGAGCTGAACGGAGACAGTGAGAACTTCTACCGGCGCAGTCCGTCTCTTCGAAAACCAGAGAGCGATATTCGATTGCTCCTCGCTTGGAGCCTTATGCCACATGGTCATACCCTCGAAGGGCTCAGACACTGGATAGGATCGGAAGAGGGCTTAAGCCGATACCAGCAACTAATTGATAACCTTCCACTCCTTCCACTCCCAAAAACCCTTCCGGACGCTGCGCTCACCTCAGCTGCGTTGTTGAGTCGGGAGCGGCTCCTTTTGCAGAGCGGGGATGATACCATGGATCGTGGGAAGTGTGACTCGGTATACTTCGATGAAGTCTTGCATAATGAAGATTTAAGCAACAAACAATTGATCTACGAGTCAATGGTTATATCACTTCTACGTACGCTATCTACTCTGGAGGGGGACAACGATGACTTGAGCCAACTCCTCATAAATTTGCTTGGGAAGAGAGCTCTGATATTGGAACCGTTGGATAGCGTTGCTCAACATGGTTGCGCTAAAAACGTTACTCGAAACGAATACAGCGAAGCTTTCAAAGACCCTTGAGATGGGCTTGTAGAATCACTAGTTGCAATTGAGAGCGCTGATGGAAAATAGATCATCATTTTCAAGTCGTCTCCTGGCTCGGTCCTGAGATCGAACAGGCTAAATATTTAGATAACATCCTTTATTAAGATTGACAAAAAGCTATTCTGATTGACAGATTTTATTGGGATATGGTGGGTGAGGTCCAATCTGCCGCAGGCTCGTGGAAGTATTCCCTCGAGGGCGTGGTGCCGATCTTGTTCCTCTAAGGCTCTCGTTGCTGGCCCGGACTCATATCGCATATGCCAAGTTTCAGGCTGTCATCCCACGCCGCTTCGTTTAAAAGGGCATATCTGGGAGCAGGCAGTGCGCACAAATCCAGCTGGAAGGAAATTGATGTTTTCTGACTTCGTAATCTTGCAGAGTGGATGTCCAGCCGATAGAGGGCCGTGAGAGGCCGACAAAGATGAGGAGCGATCAATGAGGGCGGCGCCGAGTTTCATTTCCTAGACGCGGACGCTGTGATAATCCTGCTCTTGAGATTGTACGATGTGAAGCGTCGAGCAAGTACTGTGAGAGGGGCGATACTCTAATCGATGTGCAAGTCCGAGGACTATCAGCCCACAAAATAGAGATTTCGAACGGTACAAACTCCCACTCAATCCATCGACCAGCTTTCCTATCCCTTGTCTTTTCATGTGATCAATCTAGGGCTGCTCTATTGATGGTCAACGGAATGAAAGTGTGGGTCCATTGACGAACGGCAGCGATAGATTGTCGAGTCGCCATTAATTGAAACACTCGTTGTGAACATATTGAGCATCGAAGGATCGATAATAGTAACGGGAGGGCTTCACATAAGGCTAAGTGCGGGCTTTGAGATGAGGCTCCTACACACATCGCTTAGTCGTGCATGACGCCCGAGGGTGCTTCGACAGTGTAAAACGTAGATATTTCCGAAAGAAGGCGAGAGAATGAAAACTGGTGGTCTTTTGCTACACCGCTGGTTGAGAGTCTGTCTTCTGCCCATCAAGTCTTAACATCCTCCCCACCCCAAAGATCATTCCAAAACTGCTTAAACCCATAATTCGGTTTCCTACTATCATACACCTTTACTTTATCCGTCGAAAATCTATCCAGCACGCCTCCAGGCCGATGACCCACAACTTCGACCCTGATCTTCTCAGGCCTTCGCGCTCTGTCCCTGATCTCATTAGGGAGCTGAGGCGCAATGTCGGCGAAGCAGGAACGTAGTTCGCGCTCTAGGGAGAAGTACGGCTTTTTCGCAAGATCGGGGGCTTGAAGGTTGTACGTTCGGTTGGTGTTATTGAGGTCTTTGATGGCGAGGGTGTGGTAAGCGTGTTCGAGGGATTGCCAGCCTGGGTCACGGAAAGGTGAGAGACGAGGCAGTGGTGAGTTCAACGGATTCGAAGCTTCGAAGGGCACCGTATCTTCATATGCAGACTCAGCTGGCGAGAGAGGAGGATCGACCGGCGATGAGAATTCGGTCGTTGAAGGAACGACATCCTCTACCAGTTCTTCCGCGACCATGATTTTGGAATCTGACGTAATACTATCAGGAGTCGGTGTCTCTGTCACAGTCAATTGCGATATCTTCCCCTCGTGATCTATCTCAGTCATGGATTCTGTCTTGACTTTCTTCGGGTTAGTGGCAGCTTCTGCAGCAGCGTATGCTTCTGCTCGACGGACTTGCGCCTCGAGTGATCCACCTTTGCTGGCAATGACTCTAGCAGCATGCCTCTTCCAATCGTTCCGCAGTCTGCCCCGAAATACTGCTGCAGCTTTCACTAGCTCCTGTTGCTTTTCGATCCATGGTGGTACGATTTCCTGCTTTTGAATAATCTTGTTCATAAAGTACTCAGTCGTATCAAGGAACGGAGAATTCGCGTTGTAGTCCCGTTCAACATTTTTGCCTTTTCCCCGAGCGATATTCTGGAATTGGCCTCTAGCAATTGCATCTTCAATCCGCTGATTTGCAAGGGCAACCAAGCCTTGGACAGATCCTGGCGTTGGACGAGCAGCCGAGGTGAAGCGTTCCTTAAGGTTCTTTCGCATTATTTCTCGCTCCTTTTCTGATAGTGTGGGGTCTTGGCTTAGTTCGTAAACAGAAGTTCTATCTCGCGCGCTTGCAAGACGTTCCCCGTGAGACTTCTGGACTGCCTTCTTCATTCGCATATCAACACTGCCTGGGGTTCCTCCCGGGGTAGGAATTTTTGCAGGTCGAAAACTGCGCAAGGGCTTGTGGGCACCATCAAGCATGCGTAGAGCTGCATCCTCCAATTTTTCGGTGCCCAACCAAGGCTCAGCCGCTGCTAGGTCCCTCGTCCCTTTCCCTGCGCTTGACTGAATAGCAGTCAGTCCTAATCATCGCGATCTTAGAGGGGCTCTAGACCTACTGGCATGTTGAGCTGCGCAAAGGCAGCAGGGTTTTCGCTCTTGAATGTGCTGTCCTGGATCCTCGTCTCCAACTGTTTTTTCAATCCTTCAGAGAATCCGCCTTCTTCAATGGCCTTCTTGGCACCACGCGGACCTTGCTCAATAGACTCCTCGGTCATCTGTGCCAATCTTCTAGACATCCTTCCTGGTTCTTCCACTTGCTCCTGCGTATTTTCAGAACTCCCTGGCTCATCACCCTTGTGAGTCTTAGGCCGTTCATTGTCGTGTGGCAATGGTGCTGCTTGCGTGGAGTGTCTGAGATATTGGCCATTTCGAAGTAGCGGAGTAAGAATCCGAGACTGTCTGTAAAGGCAACGGGAGCATACGAATGGAGAAGTCTGCTTTGCAATGGTCATGTGGATTAATATGTAGATTTGATGATTGCTGCACGTCAACAATTTGCGATCTCTTATCGATAAGAATCTCGGGTAAACTATAACTGAATGATTGCCGATCGAAGCCCTGTCGTGCCTGTCTGATGATTCTACCCTTCACTGATTCTCCGCGATCATTCACTGCAAACACTCTTCTTCTTGGTGGTTCTGTAGGTCTTTCAGACTTCTAAATCGTCAACAACCTCCTCACCAGCTCTCTTGAAAACCCAATCATTCTCTGTGAGCTCCGAAAGTTGAAAAACCCACTTCTGCGTCGCATTGGAGCCCTGCCTTCTCCTTGTGCGATCGCACCACCAAGATGAGGGGCTTTTCAGGCTCTACTGTTGTCGAACAGCCTGCAGCATCGAAGAGAAGTCAGCCAGTCCGCCAAACACGTACCAATCCTGCCAGAACCGCCTCAAATGTCGCCCAAACCCAAGGGGGCGCCCTCGCCCAACAAGCCGACGACCAACTCATCGAGAACCCAGGATTTTTTCCTGCAATCACACATTTCACCGATTCAATCACGGCGCTGCCAAAAGAGATGACAAGACATTACACCATGTTGAAGGAGGTGGATGCTAAGATCTATGGTCCTGAAGCGCAGCTTGGCCTGCTCCTCAACGAGTGCCTGCGAGCACCACCGCCTCCTCCTCAAACCCATCATCACACAATCAAACCCAGTGAATTCACAAATGCGAGACCTATCGCTTCCCTAAATGCTTCAGCTTCAGTAGTCGAAGCCACGGCCTCGTCGCGCCCCGCAATTCGGGGCACTCATGGACAACTAGAGCCCTCCGATTGGGCTCGACGAAACCACTTCCACATGATGCGACAGACTATGGCAGGCATGCTCGCGACTCTTGATGAGAAGAACCATGTCCTGAATACCGCAATTGATGGACTCGACAAACAGCTGAAACGCTGCAACAGCTCCTACCCTCACATCGAAGACGAGATCAGTGAAGAAGCCCGCTTGGGAAGTATGACGCACTGGGCATACACGGACAAGACCGCAGAGAAGAAGGGTATGATAGGTGCTGAGCGGACGAGGCGAGCCGCGAACAATGCAGCAGCTCAAGCTGCCCTCCACGAGGCAGAAGGAGCTGCGGTGCGGAGTAACCAAAGACGTGAGGCCGTAGCAGATAGGAAGAAGAACAGCCAATATCTGGATTCCGATTTTGACGACACACGCGCCGGGAAGAGAGGCCAAGCTAGCAGCAAGGGTCGAAAAGCTGTGGATGCTGCAGTTGGACTTGGGATTGTGAACGGTGCGGCACCGCCACCTAAGAGGAGGAAAGTTGAGAAGCCCCCAATTGGAAGTTTGCCTCAGGGGAAGGCTATGGCATCAGTATATGGAGACGCTGTCGGTAATGGTCGAGGCGTCGTCGGCAGCCCAAGGGATCTGTCGGTCAATGATGGTGGAAAGAAAAAAGGTCGTGGCGGTGCTGTAGCAGTCAATGGATCTGGAAGACGAAGGTTAGTGCACGATGAGAGAATGTGTCGATCATGTGCTGACCCTCCGCAATCACAGAGTCAATACAAACGCGTCGGCGGTCAACTCGCCGTCCTTGGCCTCGTCACCCGTAGTAGGTACATTTGTTGCGGGAAAGGACCGACAAGGCAGAAGCCCAGCACCTGCTCTCATGCAAAGGATTCCCTCATCTAGAACCCGTCAAAATTCGACCCAATCCGTGCAGCAATTAGCCAGAAATCGATCGTCTTCCACAAACCACAAAACCGCCAATGGAAATGGGCTGTACGGCACAACGGCAGACGTGGAGAAAGTGGCCGGTCTTACAGGTAGAAGCACCGGAGATATCAAGCATAATATGCGAGAGACCGTTAACGCTAAAGGCGAGCACCTCATCGAGGCTAACGGTGCCGAGGGATCAGGAGAGTTACGCGGGGGTCTTGTCGTTGGGGGCAAGAATTCTGACCGTGCGCTGAAGCGAGAAGAGTCAGCAAACGGTAACGGCAGGACTCATCCACCATCGATCTCTATATCGACCCGTGGAGGCAACGGTAAGGGCGCATCAAAGGTAGCCACGCCTATTAATGCCAGCTTTACGGAGCCAGTGCAAAGGTCGCGACGGGAGATCCCACAGAAAAGATCTCACAAGAAAGGTGCAGGTCTGGCAGCTCAACTCGCAGCTGCCACCGTAGTCCCGGAGGATGAAGACTCCTCCCTGCAGGGCGATGAAGATGAAGAACATGGCGAAGAGCCACGTTATTGTTATTGCAATGATGTCAGCTTTGGAGAAATGGTTGGCTGTGATGGGAGACAATGCCTTAAGGAGTGGTTCCATCTGTCGTGTGTTGGTCTGGCAAAAGCTCCTGCAAAGAGTGGTAAGCTACCCTCTGCCTTACTGCTTGACTGCGGAAAGCGGCTAATCCGGTGATGTAGCGAAATGGTATTGCGATGAATGCAAAGTGAATTTGAAGGATTCGAAATTCAATGGTAGCAATGGGAGGTAAGAAGTTTTGTTTGACTTTCTTGAGGAACGCTATGTCGAGGTATCGTAACATGGAGATACTGAGATACACCTTCGCGGCTTTGGCTGTCATCTGTCGTTCAAGAAAAAATAGATAGGATTTGGGACGGATTTATGCCTCACCTCACGAAGCAGCGTCACTGAGATAGCAGTGTAATAAGATAATCGTTTGTTCTAATTTCCAAAATCAGATTAACTCAACTGAAGCTGGCTTCTCACACTGTCATTGAAGTGGATATTATGATGCTGTATTTGGAGCTGCTTGGAGTGTTGGACCAGCCAGATTCCTGAAGTTGGTGGCGCTGATCACTTGTGTTGACGTAGGGCTGAGAAAATTCGCCGATCTAACGAGGCATCAACGATTATCCCTCAACGCATCCCAACACACTAAATTCCGCTGTGCTGTAGAGCTTCGGCATTCAGAAAAATGCCTGGCCACAGTACTGTAGCCCAGTCCTCCGATTCCTCGTCCGTGATGTAGTCTCGCTCCGCAATTGCTCTTTATCAGCAATCTTTTCCACAGTTTCCGTCTCATCCTTCCTCAACTTCGTTACACCACGAAATCCTAGCTATGCCTTCAATGCACCTATCCCAGGTTCGGAGATGGTTCTTGCAGTCACCACCTGTAGAATGGGGTGTCATGCAGCTTCGCGAACTCCTCGTCGGAGCCCTTCGTCAGGGCCCTATACCACAACATGTAGCATTTGTTATGGATGGGAATAGGCGGTTTGCTAGGACGCATGGAATTGAGACTCTTGAGGGGCATAACCTTGGTTTTGAGGCTTTGGCAAGGGTGAGTTACGCATCATCTGGACAAGCAAGGGAATCGAGCTGATTATGGTGGATCCAATTAGGTCCTGGAAATTTGCTACAAGTCTGGCGTGAAAGTAGTCACCGTATACGCCTTCAGCATCGAGAACTTCAAACGATCGAAATACGAAGTCGACGCCCTGATGGACATGGCAAAGACCAAGCTCTCGCAATTGGCTCAGCACGGTGATCTCTTAGATCGTTACGGTGCCCGCATCCGAGTCCTCGGCCAGCGTAGCCTGGTCAAGGAAGATGTCCTCAAGGCTGTTGATAAAGCTACGGAAATGACCAAGGACAATGGAGAAGCAATATTGAACATATGTTTTCCATATACCTCCCAGGACGAAATCACTACAGCAATAAGGGATACCGTGATTGATTACTCGAAACCACTACCTCCACAACGCCGCTCTTTCTCGGAATCACATATCACACACAATATACGAGCTCGACATCTTTCAGCCGGCACCCTGAAAGTACGGTCGCACTCTCCCTCTTCTGGCGCAACTTCCGATACCGACGACTCTATCTCCTCGTCCGCAACCCTCCACCCCGAATCTCCACCTCAAGACGCCCTCCTAGGCGAAGAAGAAGACGATCTTACAGAGCTTAAGAAGACTCGTGGCACGTATCCCGATCCGGAGACAATTACGGCTGAGATATTGAATGACCACATGTTTACCGCGGGCTTACCTCCTTTAGAGCTTCTGGTACGAACGTCAGGGGTAGAGAGACTCAGCGACTTTGTGCTTTGGCAATGCCATCAAGACACGGAGATTGTGTTCTTGAAATGTTTATGGCCAGAACTTGATTTCTGGACATTTCTCCCTGTATTAGTCGAGTGGCAGTGGAAGAGACGAAAAGGGCTCGGAGAAAGAAAGGGGAGCGCGGAGTAAGAGTGAAAAGCTGGTGAAAACCTCATAGACTTTTTATACACTTTATCGCAAACATGTCTCACAGAATAATAACATTCATTTTGTCGACAGCCGATTGATTGGCTGCGCATGTTAAGGCTCTCCGTTCAACACCGCAGTGTAACGTCGATAGGACCTAGGTTAGTACTCGTAGAGAGGAGTATTAAGAATTAAAGGATAGCAGGCTTCGTGTTAATATAAGATAAGACTAGATAGGTTTAATAAACTTAATTAATAGTTTAATAAACGTTTATATTCAGAATCTATAATTAAAAGTCTTAAGGGAAGTTAAATACGAAGTTTTTATTTATTAGAAAAGTACGTAGTTTATATAATAAAAGGAAATCGTATTAAGAGTAATATACTTTATATACTCGCGATTATAAATATAATAAATATACTTTACTCGCGATATTTACTAGTATAAATATAGTAAATATATTTATTAGTACCGTAGTAGGCGTAATATTTATTACGATTTAAGAATCGTAATATTATCCTCTCTCCTATTAAATTTTAGTCCCGAAAATTTCCTAACCTCGTTATTATATTACTTTATAAAATTAATTTCTATAATTTAATATCCCGTTAAAAGGAATTATTAAATAATTTAAGAGATATTAATACCGTAATATATCCGTACTAGAGTTATATAAAAGGATCGAAGGCGTATCTTATTAAAGAGTCGTCGGAGAAATATATAAAATATATTTATTTAGGACGAGATTACGATCTCGTTATTTCTTTATTAATATTAAGAAGAATTCGTAATAAACGTTTATAAATACGAAAGGAAGTTTATAAAACTTGTATTTAATTAACCGAGTAATATATTTAAATAAATTATTTTAAATAATAATTTAAATACCTAGAAAATAAAGAAGAAGGATTAATAATTATTAAATAAAGAAATATTATAGAACTAAAAGAGGACGAGTAACGAGTTATTAAGATTACGAAAATATTATTTAACGACCTCCCGTTTAATATTTCTCTTAAATAGTTTTAAATACCCGCTGGCTTTAATTAATTAATTTTTTTTTTTTTTTACGGCTCTATTAGAACTCCTAAAGGAGTTCTCGATAGTTTATGAAATTTATACTAGGCTTTTATATATTCTTTATTTTATTATATCCCTTTTATTTAATAAAGTAATTTTAATCTTTTTTATCTAAAATTCTTTCTACCTCGAACTCCGTTTTTTTTTAATTTAAAAATAAAAAATATTTTATAAAAGTATCTTAAAGTCTACTAACTTTAATTAAAAAACGTAAGATATTAAATATACTTTAGCGTCGGCTAGAAGATTTAGTTTATAATTAACTAGTCTTTTACTCTTCTTAATTAAAAATAATTTAATTTTAATATAATCTAGTTTCTTATTTAATTTCTTATTTATTATATTTTTTATTAGGAGATATACTTTATCCCTCTCCTTTAACTAAAGATACTCTTTTTAATATTTATTTATTATTAATTATATTCAAGTATTTATTAATTCGATTTAGGTTTATATTTCCTTATATAACGCCTTTATATTAATTATATAAACTAGCGCCTTATATATATTAGGTCCCTATTTTAAGTTTAGAAATATATTAATATATTTATTATAATTCGCGAAGAATAGTATAAGTTTCGTTATATTAAACTATATATTATTAAACGTTAATTACGTTATAGGTAGAAGTCTTACCTAATTATTCTATTTTTTATTTACGTAATATCGTAAATATATCTTTATTATTTAGTTTATTCGCTTTATCTACTTATCCGTTTATAGGTAATATATAGTTAATATTCGTAATTTAATTCCGATAGTATTAATTAATATCTTTTAATAATTAAAGATAAATTATTTATCTCGATTAAAAGTAATCGACCTAGGTATTCTATAATCTTTAATAAATCGATTTAATAATACGAAGGCGATTTATTCGGTCTTATAAATTTCCTTAATAAATATTATTATAATATATTTATTAAGTTTATTATAAATTATTATTATCGAGTTAAAAATTTCTAAAATAATTAGGTCCTTTGATTTTAATAGTTTAATAACGAAATTTATTATAATATTATTTTATAATATTTCCGGTATTAAGGTAAACTAGATTTAACTATATTTAATATACTTTATAAACTTATTCTACTAGTATTCGATATACTCTTTAATATATTTCTCGATATACGATTTTAATCCTAGCGCGTCGTATTCTTTATAAATAAATTCTATAGTTTTAATAACTCTAGGGTATCCTTAAACCGGATTATTATAATAATCGCGAATAATTTCTTTAAGATATCCCTTAGGAAGATAAGTCTTTCTATTATATTCTAATAGTTTAGTTTATAATTATTAATTTCTTAGCGTAGTAGTTAAAGTATTATTTTCATATTCCTTCCGGATATTATTAATAATTCCGGGAATAAAGATATATAACGTCGCTACTAGTTATCGTACTAGGACTAGCGATTTATCTTATTACTAAATAAGGATTAATTATATTACTACGTCTTTATCTTCTATATAGTGTTACGATCTTGACGCGGGACTAACTAAACCCACGATAGAGGTAGTTATAATCATAATCGCAGCGCTAGGTAAATAATTATATTTAGTAGTTCTTAATAGCCAGGTTATTATAAGCGACTATATTTAATAACTCTCGGTAGTTATACTACTATAAAAGACTATAGAGGTTTTAGTACGATTTCCTTCTATTATATAAATAACGTACTTTCTTAATAGATTAAAACTTCGTATTTAACTTCCCTTAAGACTTTTAATTATAAATTCTAAATATAGACGTTCATTAAATTATTAATTAAATTTATTAAACCTATCTAGTTTTATCTTATATTAATACGAAACCTATTATCCTTTAATCTTTAATACTCCTCTCTACGAGTACTAACCTAGGTTTTATCGATATTATATTAAGGTATTAAACGGAGAGCCTTAATACTTTAAATATTTTTAAGATAAATACTTTAGGATTAATAAAGGCCCTAGTCTTAAATACCTAAAACGGTATTAAAAAACATAATATTATAAAAGAAAGGGACCGTATTAAAATCGCCCGCCTAGATTATTATTATAAAAAGCGCGAGAAACTTAACGATTAATTATTATAACTTTAGTTATTCTTTATATTCAACGAGAATATTATATTAATTATTAAATAAATAATCTTTATAATAACCTATATAAGAGGTAATATATAGAAATAGATTAAACTATTCCTAAAGCGCTATATAAAAGTAGTATATAATATTAATAATTTATTAGTAAAACTATAGATAGAAAACTTTTCTAGGTTTAAAACTGAGATTCGCTATATATTTAAACTATTTAACGAAAATAGTATAGTAGTTCGCGTTATTTAGTACTTAATATAACGAAGATTTATATCCGATTACTCGGTATAATTCTAATACTATATAATATTAACGGACTAGGACGATACTACATTTATAACGATATATCGATAAGGACTAAAAAATAATATAAAAAACGAACTTATATAAATAGGAGCCGTAATTAAGGACCTCGATATATTTATAAAATAAATAATTAAGATTAACGATAAGCTATACGAACGTATAATAGAGAAACGTTATAACGGAGGAGTTAACGGATAAGAACGTTTAGGAGTTTACGATAATAGATATAATTCGGTTAATTATTACTATTATAAAAAACCTAACCCGTATAGTTATATATTAATAAAACTCGATTTTATTAAAAAGGGACCTACGAGAGGATTTTTAAAAAGGGGTAAATAGTAACCAAGGGGTAAAAAAATAATAAATTATTATAATTATAATAAACCGGGCTATATCGCTAGGAACTATTATTCGAAAAATATAATAAATCGATAATAGTTAAATATACTTAAGAAGGAGATATTAGATAGTATAATTAGGTCTCTTAAAGATTTAATATAAAATAATTCTACGTTTAATAATTTATTTAAAAAGTAAGGGGAGATAAAAGGAGAAATCGTTTAAAGAATTCGAGAATTTAAAAAACTAAATAATAATAACGATAAAACTCTAGAAGAAGATTTAAAGGAAGGATAAAAATAAAAATAAAGTATAATAGGCTCTAAAGAGTAGCTTTAAGTAATAAATTATCTCGATAATTTTAAAACTTAATTTATTATATTAGAAAAGAAACCCGAAGAAAAGAAAAAGGAAAAAAAATAATTTATTAAAGTTAATTATACTTATAATAAATATTACCCACGATATAGAGAGATATACTAGTTAATATATATAAACGAATATTATAAATATTATTACGATAACTTAGGAGAGCGAAAGTATATCGTAAGACTAAGATATAATTATAATTAATAGAATAATTATATTAAAGATAATTACCTATAATACCTAGTTAAGAAGAGGGAAAATCAAATCTTCCCGGGTTACGATAAAGAATAGTAATTATAGTTAAGAGACTAGAAAGGTTATAATAAAAAAATAAAATATTATAACTAGAACGAGTAGTACTATTATTTAACCGAAGATTACGAAAGATACTTCGAGTCTAAAGAGTACTATAGATTTCTATCTTCGTTAGGAAAAGACTAGTCCCTTATATTAAAAGAAAATACGAGGAGATTAATATATTAACCCTAGAATAATATCTATACTTAATTTAATACGGTATATATATACGAATACTAGTAAAAGTCAACGGATATAAAGTCGTTATAATAATAAATTTAGGAGTAACTAGTAATTTTATATCTCGGATAATAATTTAGGTAACTAACTTATTAATATAAAAAAAAAAGAATAATATAAATTTTAGTTAACCGACGGATCGAAGCTATTAATAAGAAGAATAAACGAGGAAATATTCTCGTTATTAATTATTATTCAATATTATTATAAGGAGATTACTTTCGATATAATAAAAATAATTATTTATTATATTATTCTAGGGATACCTTAATTAAAGAAATATAATCTAATAATCGATTAAAAAAGAGGAGTATTTATATTTCCGCGTATTAAAAACGTCGCTAGTATAATACTTATACGCTTATAAAGGATAATTATAAATAAAAAGTCGAACCGTAGCCCGGTCGAAGCCTATAATATTTTATCTTCGTATAAAAATAATTTTATAAAAGGATCCGACTCGATATATATTAACTAAAGAGGTTAATAGGGCGAATAAATTAAAGTTTTTAAAAGTAAAGATAAACCTCTTAATATCCCTAAAGAGTATTAACGATAAAAGTACTTTTTTTAAAAAGAGATAACTATAAAAGTATTATCTAAATATTAACTATAAAATTATAAAATCGAACTCGAATTTAATAAATAACCGATATTTAGATTTATTTACGCTTTATTAAAAAAAGAACTCGGAGTACTTCGCGGGTATATCGACGAGAACCTTAAGAAAGAATTTATTCGAGAATCTAAATTATTAATAGGTTATTTAATCCTCTTCGTAATAAAAAAAGATAAAAGTCTACGACTTTATATAAATTATCGAAAGTTAAACGATATTATAGTAAAGAATTAATATTTTCTATTAAATATTAACGAGCTATAAGATCGGTTTATAATAATAAAAATCTTTATATAATTAAATCTTCGAGGCGCGTATAATTTAATTCGAATAAAAGAAAACGAGGAGTAGAAGACTACCTTTAGAATTAAATACGGTTATTACGAATATTTAATAATACCCTTCGGATTTACTAACGTACTAGTAATCTACTAAATATTAATTAATAATATTATACGAGTATATTTAGATATAACGATAATTATATACCTCGATAATATCTTAATTTACTCTATTAATAAGGAAGAATATATTTAATATATATAGGATATCTTAATCTATTTATTATTAATTAGACTTCTCCTTAAACTAAAGAAGTATAAGTTTTATAAGGAATTAATTAAATTCCTTAAATTTATAGTTAGTATAAAAGATATTTATATAAACCTTAAAAAGATTAAGAGTATTAAGGAATAATTTATACTATATAATATTAAGACGGTATAGAGTTTCTTAGGATTTATAAACTTTAATAGAAAATTTATTAAAGACTACTCTAAGAAGGCCTTACTATTAACGGATATTACGAAGAAAGATATTACTTTCTAATAAGGAAAAGAATAATAACGATCTTTTAAAGTATTTAAAGAGGCCTATAAGAAGCCGCCGGTATTATATTCCTTTCAAAGTAATAAACTAGCTCGAATCGAAACCGATACTTCGGATTTAGTAATAAACGCTTATATACTTTAATAGAGAGATAATAAGTAGTACCCTATTATATATTATTCTAGGAAAATATTATTAATAGAATAAAATTATAATATCTACGATAAGAAATTACTAGTAGTAGTATCTTTACTAGAATAATAGAGGGTATATATAAAAAGCTATTCGGACCTTACTATTTTTATAGATTATAAGAATCTTCTTAACTTTACGACGATAAAGTAGTTAAACCGAAGATAGGTTAAATAATCAAAATTATTAAAATAATATAAATTTAAAATCTTCTATATTTTAGGAAAGAATAACGGTCGCGCCGATATATTTAATAAACGAGAAGACTATATAAAGGAAAAGAATATAGTTATATAACTAGTCCTTATTTAGTAATAGGATAAATCGCTAATCTTAATACGATAACTAGTAGCGATACTATATATCTCTATTCCCGGAATTATTAATAATATTTAGAAGGACTATAAAAACGATACTTTAATTAAAATACTAAGAAGTTAATAACTATAAACTAAACTATTAGAATATAATAGGAAAACGTATCTTCCTAAAGAATATCTTAAGGAAATTATCCGAGATTATTATAATAATCTAGTTTAAGGATACCCTAGAGTTATTAAAACTATAAAACTTATTTATAAAGAATATAACGTACTAGGACTAAGATTACACGTCGAGAAATATATTAAAGAATATATCGAATATTAATAGAATAAATCTATAAGATACGTTAAATACGGTTAGATCTAATTCGCCCCGGTATTAAAGATATTACAAAATAATATTATAATAAACTTCGTTATTAAATTACTAAAGTTAAAAGACCTTATTACGATAAAGGCCTTTAACTCTATTATAATAATTTATAATAAACTTAATAAATACGTTATAATAATACTAATTAAGGAAATTTATAAAGTAGAATAAATCGCCTTCGTATTACTAAATCGATTAATTAAGAATTACGGGATACCTAGGTTAATTACCTCTAATAAAGATAAATAGTTTATATTTAATTATTAGAAGATACTAGTTAATACTATTAAAACCAAGTTACGAATATTAACCGTATATTATCTATAGATAGATGAATAAATAGAGCGGATAAACTAAATAATAAAGATATATTTACGATATTACGTTAATAAGAAATAGAATAATTAAATAAGGCTTTTACCTATAGCTTAATTAATATTTAATAACGATTAATCTAATACGACGAAACTTACCTTATTCTTCGCGAATTATAGTAAATATATTAATATATTCCTCGAACCTAAAGAAGGGCTAAACGTATAAAAGGCCTTAATTTATATAATTAATATAAAGGTATTATACTAAGATATATAAACCTAGATTAATTAAATAAATACTCGAACCAAGAAAATAATAAATAAATATCGAAAAGAGTATCTTTAGTTAAAGAAGGGGGATAAAATATACCTTTTAATAAAGAATATAAAGAATAAGAGACTAAATAAGAAACTAGACTATATTAAAATCGGACTATTTTCGATTAAGAAGACTAAAGGATTAGTTAATTATAAATTAAATCTTCTAGCCGACGTTAAGGTATACCTAGGATTCTATATCTTTATACTAAAGTTAATAAACTTTATAATACCTTTATAAGATACTTTTTATTTCTAGATTAAAGAAGAAACGGAGTTCGAGGTAGAAAAAATTTTAAATTATAATAATTAAAACTACCTCGTTAAATAGAAAGAATATAACGAATCGGAGAATATATAGGAATTTAATACTAACCTTACGAATTATTAATAATTTTTTACGGAGTTCCGTTAATATTAAAAAGGGAGTAGGCGATACCTAATTAATCGAAATTAAAAGATAACTCGAAGAGCTCGGACGAAATATTAAATAGGAGATCGTCGGGTTTAATAATACTAACGGTATTAATTACCCGTTTATTTAATTCTAACTCCTCGATATTTTAAAGTTTATATTCTATTAACTTTTCCTTTTTATCCTTTACCTTATTATATTAAGATTAAAAACGAATAAATTTCGTTTATATAACTTTTATCTTAAGCTAGAGATCCTTCCTCGTTTTTTCTATATAATATATATCTACCGGCGATATCACCAAGTTATACTTCCTATTATTATATATATATCGGGTATACCGATTTAATTTAGGACTAATCTTATACTCTTTAAAATTTAAAGAATAATTCTTATAAGAGCGTATAGCTATAACGAGAAGAGTTAAAGTAAACTTTTTACGACGAATAATAAAAAATTTAAATTTCTTGATTCGGTAGAGCGGTATTAAAAAGAATAATTTAATTTCCGAGGATAAAAATCGAGAGGGGGGAGCTAGTATTACGATCTTAATATAAAATTAACTAAACCTACGATAAGGGTAGTTATAATTATAATTATAACACTAAATAAACGATTATACTTAATAGTTCTTAATAACTAGGTTACTATAAACGACTATATTTAGTAACTCTCGGTAATTATATTACTATAAGAGATTATAGAGGTCTTGGTACGATTTCCTTCTATTATATAAATAATATACTTTCCTAGTAGATAAGAGCTTCGTATTTAACTTCCCTTAAGACTTTTAATTATAAATTCTAAATATAAATATTTATCGAACTATTAATTAAGTTTATTAAATTTATCTAGTTTTATCTTATATTAATATAAAGCCTATTATCCTTTAATCCTTAATACTCCTTTCCACGAGTACTAACCTAGGTCCTATCGACGTTATATTAAGGTATTGAACGGAGAGTCTTAATATATAGTCTTCTCGTTTATTAAATATATCGGCGCGACTATTATCTTTCCTTAAGATATAGAAGATCTTAAATTTATATTATCTTAATAATTCTAACTATTTAATTTACCTTCGGTTTAATTATTTTATTATTATAAAGTTAAGAAGATTCTTATAATTTATAAAGATAATAAGGTTCGAGTAATTTTCTATATATACCCTTTATTATTCTAATACGGATACTACTACTAGTAATTCCTTATTATAAATATTATAGTTCTATTCTACTAATAATATTTTTCTAGAATAATATATAATAGGATATTATTTATTATCTCTTTACTAAAGTATATAAACGCCTATTATTAAATCTAAAGCGTCGGTTTCGATTCGAGTTAATTCGTTACTTCGAAAAGAATATAGTACCGGCGGTTTCTTATAGGCCTCTTTAAATACCTCGAAAGATTATTATTATTCTTTTTTTTATTAAAAAGTAATATCTTTCTTCGTAATATCCGTTAATAATAAGGCCTTTTTAAAATAATCCTTAATAAATCTTTTATTAAAGTTCGTAAATCCTAAAAAACTTTATACCGTCTTAATATTATATAATATAAATTATTCCTTAATACTTTTAATCTTTTTAAGGTTTATATAAATACCTTTAATATTAATTATAAATTTAAGGAATTCGATTAATTTTTTATAAAATTCGTACTTTTTTAGTTTAAAGAGAAGTCTAGCTAGTAATAAATAAATTAAAATATCCTATATATATTAGATATATTCTTCCTTATTAATAAAATAAATCAATATATTATTAAAGTATACTATTACCGTTATATTTAAATATACTTATATAATATTATTAATTAATATTTAATAAGTTACTAGTACGTTAGTAAATCCGAAGAGTATTATTAAATATTCGTAATAATTATATTTAGTTCTAAAGATAGTTTTCTACTCCTCGCTTTTTTTTATTCGAATTAAATTATACGCGCCTTAAAGTTTAATTATATAAAGATTTTTATTATCGTAAACCGATTTTATAACTCGTTAATATTTAGTAAAGAGTACCGATTCTTTATTATAATATCGTTTAACTTCCGATAATTTATATAAAATCGTAGACTTTTATCCTTCTTTATTATAAAGAGGATTAAATAATTTATTAATAATTTAGATTCTCGAATAAATTCTTTTTTAAGATTCTCGTCGATATACCCGCGAAATACTCTAAGTTCTTTTTCTAATAAAATATAAATAAATTTAAATATCGGCGTTTTATTAAGTTCGAGTTCGATTTTATAATCTTATAATTAATATTTAAATAATATTTTTATAATTATCTCTTCCTAAAAAAGGTACTTTTATTATTAATACTCTTTAAGGATATTAAGAGGTTTATTTTTATTTTTAGAAACTTTAATTTATTTACTTTATTAACCTCTTTAATTAATATATATCGAATCGGATCTTTATATAAAGTTATTTTTATATAAAGATAAAGTACTATAAACTTCGATCGGGTTATAGTTCGATTTCTTATTTATAACTATTCTTTATAGGTGTATAAATATTATACTAGCGACGTCTTTAATATATAAAAATATAAATACTCCTTTTATTTAATTTATTATTAGATTATATTTCTTTAATTAAAGTATTCCTAGAATAATATAATAAATAATTATTCTTATTATATCGAAGGTAATTTCCTTATAGTAGTATTAAATAATAATTAGTAATAGGAATATTTCCTTATTTATTCTCCCTATTAATAATTTCGACCCGTTAATTAATTAAAGTTTATATTATTTTTTCTTTTCTCGAGTTAATAAATTAATCGCCTAAATTATTATTCGAGATATAAAGTTATTAGTTACTTTTAAATTTATTATCGTAACGACCTTATATCCGTTAACTCTTATTAATATTCGTATATATATACCGTATTAAACTAAGTATAGATATTATTCTAAAATTAATATATTAATCTCTTTATATTTTTTTCTTTAATATAAGGGACTAGTCTTTTCCCGACGAAAATAAAAATTCGTAGTACTCTTTAAACTCGAAGTACCTCTCGTAATCTTTAGTTAAATAATAATACTATTTATCCTAGTTATAATATTTCGTTTTCTTATTATATCTTATCTAGTTTCGTAATTATAATTATTATTCTTTATTATAGCCTAGGAAGACCTAATTCTCCCTTTTCTTTACTAAGTACTATAGATAATTATCTTTCGAATAATTATTCTATTAACTATAATTATATCTTAATTTTACGATATACTTTCGCTCTTTTAAATTATTATAATAATATTTATAATATTCGCTCGTATATATTAACTAGTATATTTCCTTATATCGTAGGTAATATTTATTATAAATATAATTAATTTTAAAGATTTATCTTTTTTCCTTTTTCTTATCTTCGGGTTTTTCTTTTAATATAATAAATTAAATTTTAAAATTATCGAGGTAATTTATTACTTAAAGTTATTCTTTAGAATTTATTATACTTTATTCTTATTTTTATCCTTTCTCTAAATCTTCTTTTAAAGTTTTATTATTATTATTATTTAATTCTTCGAGTTCTCGAATTCTTTAAGCGATTTTTTTTTATCTCCCTTTACTTTTTAAATAAATCGTTAAACGTAGAATCGTTTTATACTAGATCCTTAAAGGACCTAATTATATTATTTAGTATCTCCTTTTTAAATACGTTTAATTATTATCGATTTATTATATTTTTCGAATAATAGTTCCTAGCGATATAGCCCGGTTTATTATAATTATAATAATTTATTATTTTTTTACCTCTTTATTATTATTTACCCCTTTTTTAAAATTCTTTTATAAGTCCCTTTTTAGTAAAATCGAGTTTTATTAATATATAATTATACGAGTTAAGTTTCTTATAACGGTAACGGCTAGCCGAATTATATTCGTTATTATATATTCCTAAATATCTTTATCCGTTAGCTCCTCCGTTATAATATTTCTCTATTATATATTCGTATAATTTATTATTAATTTTAATTATTTATTTTATAAATATATCGAGGTCCTTTATAACGGCTCCTATTTATATAAATTCGTCTTTTATATTATTTTTTAATCCTCGTCGATATATTATTATAAAAGTAGTATCGTCCTAGTCCGTAAATATTATATAATATTAAAACTATACCGAGTAATCGGACGCAGACCTTCGTTATATTAAGTATTAAATAATACGAATTATTATACTACTTTCGTTGGATAGTCTAAATATATAACGAATCTCGATTTTAAATTTAAAGAAATTCTTTATCTAAAGCTTTATTAATAAGTTATCGGTATTATTTATTACTTCTATATAACGCTTTAAGAATAATTTAACCTATTTCTAAATATTACCTCTTATATAAGTTATTATAAAGATTATTTATTTAATAATTAATATAATATTCTCGTTAAATACGAAGAATAATTAGAGTTATAATAACTAGTTATTAAGTTTCTCGCGCTCTCTATAATAATAGTCTAGGCGGGTAACCTTAATACGGTCCTTTTCTTCTATAATATTACGTCTTCTAGTATTATTTTAGGTATTTAAGGCTAGGGTCTTTATTAATCCTAAAGTATTTATCTTAAAGGTATTTAAAATATTAAGACTCTCCGTTTAATACCGTAGTATAACGTCGATAAAACCTAGGTTAATACTCGTAGAGAGGAGTATTAAAGATTAAAGGATAATAGGCTTCGTATTAATATAAGATAAAATTAAATAAATTTAATAAATTTAATTAATAATTTAATAAACGTTTATATTTAGAATTTATAATTAAAAGTTTTAAGGAAAGTTAAATATAAAGCTTTTATCTACTAGGAAAATACGTAGTTTATATAATAGAAGGAAATTATATTAAGAGTAATATACTTTATATACTCGCGATTATAAATATAATAAATATATTTTACTCGCGATACTTATTAGTATAAATATAGTAAGTATATTTATTAATATTATAGTAGGCGTAGTATCTATCACGATTTAAAGATCGTAATAATATATTAATTATCATTTTTTTTAAATCTATTTACGTTAAGGATTTCCTCCGCCCTATTATATTCCGATAATAATAAGGAGTTTCTATTTCCAAGTAGATACTAGTATTTTAGTATATAAAAGTTTCCTATATAACCCTAAACTAGTTTCTCCCGAAATTAATATATATCGTCTATAGTAATAGCCGGAGATACGTTACTATAGAGTATATATATCGCTATAGAGTTTACGCGTCGCTATAGGGTAAATCCGTTATAGGGTAAAAATTTAATTAAAGTTAAAAATAAAATAAAATAAAACCTCTAAAATATTATTTTCGTTATTATTTATATATAGTTATCGCCTAATCCTAGGTTTAATATTTATATTATTTACTTTATTATCGGTTTATCTTTATTAATCCCCGCTCTCTTTTATTAAACTACGTCGTTATTACTCTTAATATCTTAATACTCCTCGCCGTCGGTATTTTTATATTAAAGTAGTTAGTTAGTATAGTTTTTAATTAACGGAGGTTATTTATAATTTATTCTCTCCGCCTACTCCCTCTTTAATAGGAGATCCTTATAAGTATAGTCCTATTTTTATATATAATCCTATTTTTATATATAGTCCTTTTTTTTTATAATTATTTAAAAGATTTCTATTAAAGTTATTATCGTCGTAATTATTATTATTATAGTTTTCGTTATTATAGTTTCCGTTACTAACTCCGATATAACTACGTTAACGACTTCTTATTTAATTAATATAGTAATAAGATTAAGATTATTTATCTAAAAGAATATAATTATATTTCTAACTTCGGGGGTAAAGGATAAATACTTCTTTTCTAATTTATAATATTTATTCTTAATATTTTCTAGAATCTCTCGTATCTTTAGACGGTATTTTATATCGACGCCGTCTTTAATATCGTTATAATACTTTAATACTAAAACCTTCTAAATATTCTTATAGATAATAAATTCGTAGTCCTCGAATATAATTACTTATTCTACTTATTACTCTAAGGGAATTATATCGAATAGAATATACTATAATTAAATATAACGATATAGTAGCTAGTACTAACGGTAGAATAAATAAATAAATATTAATTTATCTTTATCGAGTTTACCCTAAATAGTTTTATTTTATTCGACTACTCTTTTAATTAAATAAAGTTATTCGATTAATAACTTTTAAATAATAACTAGAAATAGTATTAAATTAAGATATTTAGAGTATTTAATACTCTAGAATAAACGTACTCTAATAATTTAATTTTAGGTACGTCTTTACTACTTTTAAATAATAAAAATAATATAACTAGTTATTCTAGTATAGCGGTAAATCTTAAAAGTAAATATTAGTATACTCTAAACGTTATTAATCTTATTAGAAAGCCGTCTATAAATTTACGCTAAAACTCTATATTAAATACCGACCTGAGGTTTAGTAGGATTAATAAATTAGGGGTCCGGGCAGGGTCCTGTTAATAAATAGTACTTACTATTAATAGGTTCAGTAACTCGATAAATAATTAGTAACTCAAATATCAGACGAATAGGCCCATTACATGCCCTATAGTATGCGTATTTGCATGCGCATTAGCATGCGCCATAGTATGGGCCATAGTATGGGCCATAGTATGCCCTATGGCATGCGCAATGGCGTGCGCAGCTTACGAATGGCATGCGAATGGCATGCGTAAAGGTGCATGCGATATACGCCCCCCGCAGCAGCCCCTAAAACATCAGACGAAAGCCCACCATGGTATGCGTAATTATGGCATGCGCCAAGGCATGCGCCATGGTATGCGAAATAGTATGGTATTTATGTACGCATACTCCCTAGATATGCCCGGGTAACGCCCCCGCGAGAACTTTCGCTAAAACTTATTATTCCGGGCCCGGTAGGTCGCTAGCGTTAATAATCGTCGTTAGGGGTCGCTACCGTTAATAACGATAATTATAAAACTTTATTTATTTCAGCCCTATAATAAGGCTGGCTGTTATTAGTATATTAATAATATATATAAATTACTAAAGTTACTAATCCTATTAAAATTAACTTGGAGTTACTAATAGGATATTACTTGGACCCCGATTTATTAAATTTATTAAAAGTTATTTACCTAGACCCTTAATTTATTAAATTTATTAATAGGACGCTAGTAACCCTATTCGTAAATTAGGGTTATTAGTAGTATTTTATTAATAACTTTTCTTAGTAAAAATTACTAGTAGGACGCTACTAGCCCTATCCGCGCGGTCGGTAACTAGAGTTTTAATAAGAGTTTTTAAAATTTACTAATATAAAGTTGAAATTAAACTAATTAATAATAGTATATTTTTTAATAAAAGTATATTAGGATTTAACTCTATCTATCGATATATATTATAGGAGAAAGTAGGAGTACTAACGAGCGTAATATATATATTTTTCGTATATATCCTATTATTCTTTCCTAATATATTTTTATTTCTTTAAAAATATAGCGCGGAGAGCCGGTCTAATTTCGTCTTTATAACTAATCTTAATATAGTATATATATAAGACTTTATAGAGGTATTTAAAGTTTTTAATATATTTCTTAAAATTTAGAATTCGCCGAAGAGTATATTCTAAATAAATATAATAAAAGAAATAGTTTACTTCTATCTCGCCGTCGATAAGGCCCCGAAAAGTAAATTTAATTACGCGTTACTTAACTACTAAATCGTCGGTAATAAAATAACGTAGTTTCTAATTTTTATAAAAATAATATTATTCTTTAATTTACCTTAGAGTAGTAGCTATAATATTATTATTTTTATATATATTTAGGAAATTAGTATATAGGATTTAAGAGTTACTTTTATCGCGTATTATAATAGTAAATAAAAACCACTTTAGGTAGTTAGTTTTATAAATAGAATCTATAATAACTAGGTAACCGCGACGTATAAAGATTTATAAATACTTTAGGAAAATTAATTAATTAATAATAAAGTAAAAGTAAAGTAATAATTTTATTTAAATTTACTTAAATAATAATAAAAGATATTATTTTATCGTATTTATACTACGCGGTAATATTAGTAGTATTATTACTAATTTATTACCTCTTTTATAAATATCGTTATTATTATTATATTTATTTAACTCTACTCTCCCGAATTTTAATATCGGGGTTTACCCTCTTCTAGCTAGCGCTAGTATTATAGATATATTTTAACGTAATATAAACGCCGCTAATATCGTAAAGAACCTAATAATTAATAGTATACTTTATACTAACTAAATTATTTTTAATAGTAACGACTTTATAATCTCGTTTTACTTTATAAACTAGAGCGCTTAAAATACCGGGATTAATTTTAATTAAATTTAAAAGATTAAAAGTATAATTATACTCTTTATAGACCTCGCTATCGCTATTACCCCGAGTTTTATATAAGTATATTTCGACGCGGTCGAAAAAAGGTTTTTTCGACTTAATTAATTATTTAACTAAATAATATTTAATTACTTTTAATTTTATCCTATAAATACTAGGAGCGCGCGATTATTTTTTATATATTTCTTTACTTTTATAACGTCTCTCTCTTTTAGTAATAAAGGTAAAGAGGTATTTATAATACTTTATTAAAGTATATTCTTTTTAATTCGAATTATTCGCGTATTTATACTATATATTAACGATATATAATTAGTATAAAAGGAATTCCGCCCGATTCTACTTAATTAACTCGGAAGTAGAGACGAAAAAATATTATCGTTATATAACGATATCGTTAGGTATCTAGAGAATTATAGATATAACCTAATTTAAAGAGGGTTTTTTATAACGGGCGCGTTTTATTAAAAGAGTAACGGTATCTATAACGAGGGTAATAATAATAAAAGCGATAACGATATTATTAAATTTAAAAGAGGCTATAACGACGATAATATAAATAGTAGCGACGTTAGTAGAGAGGGAAGGAGAAAGATATAAAACTAGCGACGGTAAAATATATAAAAAGATAGGAATAAGACGGTTATATTATTATATTTTTAACTGAATTTAGTAGATTAGTTTATTTGTTTACTCCTCGCGTCTCTAATTCCTACTACTACAGAATAGTACTAGGTGGCGGAGATCAGCGGATAAGGTGACCCCTGATAACCTAGTACTAGCTGCAGTGCGCCCACTTGGCAATAGAAGGTCCCCAATAATGGCTCTATACATTGAGACATTCACATCCCGTGCATACCTCGCTCCGAGCTTTTCCCTGCTCCACGTAACGTGCTCCGCTCCGCCATGCTTTTACGGCGAAACATATGCCTCCTTTTCATCCCTCTCTTCATCCTCACCACCTTCCTCCTCCACCGCAGCAATAAACTCCCCGACCTCTCATCTCTAAAGCCCGGTCCTTCAGAACCTCTTGAGAAACCTAGACCACTGCGAAAACCCGTCCCTGAACCACCCCCGCCTATCGTCGATAATTTTCCTCTTGCTGACAAAGCTGTCTCCCCCTCAGACCTCCCTCCCATCCCATCATGGAACAAACCCCCCTCTCCACATGTCAGAGAGTCGACGCCGCTTTTCATAGGCTTCACGCGCAACTGGCGATTACTGCAGCAGACCGTGGTGAGCTATATAACAGCTGGGTGGCCCCCAGAGGACATCTATGTCATCGAGAACACTGGGGTCATGAACAGCAACCGTGACGGGCTCTTAACGCTACAGAACCCATTCTACCTAGACCACAAGCGGCTGACTAAAGCGTTGGGGATCAATGTCATCAGCACGCCTACGCTGTTCACATTTGCGCAACTGCAAAACTTTTACATTTATACGGCACTGGATAGGAATTGGACACACTATTTTTGGGCGCACATGGACACCGTGGTCGTCAGCGACGAAGAATGGAAGCCCGATGGAACAGGCGAATGGAAGTCTCTCTACGTGCGCGCCGTGGACGCCATGAGGCAGACGATGGAACCAGCATGGGGGGCCCTAGCATCACTCTGGTTCGCATACGATCGCCTAGCCTTGGTTCGCACGCAAGCTTTCGTGGATGTGGGTGGCTGGGATACGGCAATCCCGTTCTATATGACAGACTGTGACATGCACGAGCGGTTATGGATGAAGGAATTCAGAATCGAGAACGCCGAGGCGGGGAAGGTATGGGATGTCGCATCCACTCTCGATGATCTGGCTGCGCTCTACACCCGCGGCGAGCCCCCAAAAATGATCAAGAGAGAGGACGCCGCCGTACCACCACCCGCACCAGCAGCAGGCTCAGCTGCGCGAAACTCCCCAGCATACAAAGCCCTCCTTCAAAAACTAGACGAAATGCAACACGCCAAGGCCACTGCCGAAGGCGGCCGCAATACCTGGCAAGCGCGACAACGTGGCGGGCAAGGCGAGCCCTTTTACCGCGACCCAGATGGGTTTGAGAAGGGAGTGCTGATGTGGATGGATTTCGGGCGAGACGTCTTCTATGAGAAATGGGGGAGGGGGCCGTGTGATATAAGAGATGCGGGCATGGTGGAGGGGGATGCGTGGAGGGTGGTTAAGGATTGGGAGTTGCCGAAGGTGCAGAAACAGTACAAAAAGGACAAGGATAGTGAGGAGAAAGAGAAGAAGAAGGTGGAGAAGGAGGAGAAGGAGGAGAAGGAGGAGGAGGAGGCGACGAAGAAGGATGAGGAGAAGACGAAACCTGCTACGTGATGAGTACATACTGAATATACCCTGCCTGATGCACATATCTGCAATTAGCATGGCGTTGGGGTCTGTTAGCGGGCATCGTTTCTGGGGAGCCTATTGATTAGGTCTGGACCTACGCTACAGGAGGTGATGCCCTCGTACCGCCTGCCTTTCTAGTAAGTAAGGCAAGCATCGTGTATGATTTATGGTAATGATGCCTTGATCCTCCAAAAAATAGAAAAGGTGACGAGATCTCCGATACTGCGAGCAGAATCTACGCTGTACGTACAGTTTCAGCCAAAATCTGCAACATATCGTTGATAATGTATTTAGCTGCTGAAAATGTACGATCCCGCTCCCACCGAAGTGTAAGGTAGTGGTATTGAAACGCCCAACCTTTTTCAATATTCATACTTTCGTTATTCCCAGCCATCTTACCAAAAACAGAAGAAGGCAGAAGCATCCACATCTGCTCTCTGTGCACAAGCAATATCAAAACAGCAACGCAAAATAATCAACACGATCAATATTGTAAAGGCCCTCAATGTACCCTGGCCACCCGAACACCCCGACTACATCTTCACAATCTAGTATAGCTTGTATGAATGGGTTGACATCGAAGCAGTCGCTGAGCATCTGGCAATTCTAATGCAGCTTTTGAGTGAGATATCAAAACTTTAGCAGAGTAGGGAACGGCTATTGGGTCGTGGCTAAGCGTTAGACTTGGATATATCATCTGTCAAGGTCGACTTGGGATGTTTGCAAGATGCCAAAAGCTGACGGTGTGCATGCTGATAGTGGCTACTCTCGTGTCGATTTGAATGCGAGAGAGGGTGGCTTGCTGTAAGTGGCGTAAGAATTGATCAAATAGCTCCTGGAAATGCACGTTCGTGATCGTTAGGATGCCGACCACGCGATCGATCATTAACCTATGGTCACGCTGACCAGTGTTCGCAATAGTTAACTGTTTAACTGGCAAACTATTAGTTTAGCAGTTCAGTTCGCCCTTTTTCCCCTTAATAGTTAGTTGGTTTGGGGTCTTAACTAGTTTAGTTATGAACTGTTTAAACTATAAACTATCAGTTAAAACTGGTAGTTTAGCGTTTTAATTAGTTTTATAAGGCTGAAGGGGACCTCCCCTTACGGGGAGGCGGAGTAAGGGCTGACTACCTAATTAGGTAAAGCGCGGCCGGAATAGGCCTAGCGCTAGGAGCTTCCCGTACCGAGATCTTTAAAGATCCCGAATTTTACCCTCCATAATGTAAGCTATGAACGATTTATGGATTTTATAAATGTTATGTGAACTGTTTTAACTATTAGTTCAAACTAGCGTATAACTGCTAAGAACTAGCGTTAGCAGTTGGTAGTTGGTTTGCCCCCAAAACTGAACTAGTTACGCTAAAAATTAGCGTAGTTAGTTGGTTTGGGGTCAAAAATCGAACTAGTTAACTATTGCGAACACTGACGCTGACCGAGCTTCTCGAATTTTTGATCGAGTCTTGTAGAAAATAGCTTCAGTCGTTCAGTCAGGCCAATTACCTTTTCTAGACTCCGTATAGCAGGCTCTAAAACTTGTTGCAGCTTTGTTCGCTCTTATCATCCCAAACCTGATCTACCTATGCCGTTACTGATACTTTGTACGATAGGCTCCAAATGACGAGATACACCAGTCAATAAGGAACCGCCCACCGAGCGTGGCGAGGACCCCAGCAAGTAGCTCTCGGGATGCCATGCCATCTGGAGCTGTGAGTGAGCCGATTCCTATGCATCTGCTCGGAGGAGATAGATATCCCATCATAGACATCTGTGACCGTAATCCACGATTTTTCTGCGGGCACATATGTCACGTCATTGTACTCTTAAAGCTCCGACGATAATTATCCGGTATATCTGACTCGTCCGAGCACCTGTACGTGATCCTTTTCAGCTCTAAATGGCCGTGCCATGGCAGTCAGACCCGATTCACGCTCGCTAGCTGGAAAAAGCTGGTAGGCATCAATGCGCGTAACCTGCTCAGAGCGTTATGGACGGTGACCATGAGCAGTGGATTTACCTTTTACTCGAGTCCTTTTGGCTTCTTTGATGAGATCAAGAATGTCTGAGTCGGATCCATCATCAAAATCGTTTTCTAGTAAATTCTCTGCTAAAATGAAGAAATGCTCTCCGCCTAGTGGCATACACCCACTGGCCAACATGAACATGGTCTTGATGGGCAAGACATCAGCTTGCAGACGGCCAAGATCTCCCGGAGAGCCGAGTGCAAATGTCAGCGGGGTTCTTGCAATAGTCCCTGTTTCTAACTTGCCAGTCACTCCGCACAGAGTGATCGAGTTTGTCTCGTCCTGGCGTCATGATCTTGGCTCTTGAGATCGTCGAACGATTCATCTTCGAAGAATGAGTCGCTTGCACAAGCGGAAGCGTTTTGTCGTGCTAGTCCTGGCGCGGAAAGTCTTACTACGCGGTCTGATGATCCGATCTTCCCCTTAACTTTTAATTTTCTGTAATGGCTTACTAGGCCTATGGGTACGAGTAGCAGCCAGAGATTATGCTCCGGTAGAAGTTTTATCGCTTGTGCTATCAGAATATTATCTCCTCTCGAAAACTGCATTCCATAGGCAGTCACAAGATTCCCAGAATGAACCCAATTTTACTATCGATGCTGTCTCTTTGATGACGGCAACATCGAGGGCGAATGAACTATCATAGGGCTGGACGGTTGCTAGGTATGGACGGTTGCTAGGTGAGTTCTTCTACAGTGACTATTTGACCGGCCCCTGACGCTAGGACAAAGACGTATACTAGAGACAAATTTCAAAACAATTGATTGCATTTTTGGAGTTTTTCAGGCCTTGGTGCACTTCCGCAGAACACCAATTGAAAGCGAAAAGCTGACCACTAATTGGCAGTTGCCGGGATCGTAGCGTCTACTTCATATAGATGGGTCTCTCGGGCATTAAACGTCAAACGTCATAATAGCTCCTGGCAGCATATTCCTTACATAAAGAACGGAGCCGTGTTCCTTGGCAGCGAGACCGTTACCCAAGGGAAATATATAAAAATGTGTTGAACATTCAATCGGGGTGATGTGGCATAGTTGCTAGTCAGCAACAGCTCACGTGTTCTTGCAGCCTTCATTCCGACTTTTTCGTGCATATATTTTCATTAGACAGCAACCTTCATGACATGATCCCTTTTTTCAAAGAGCAGCCTACAACATCAAATATGTGCGCTTAGCAACAGAGTTTACATTCCACCATTTTCCCCGTCGTGGTTGTAAGCGCCTTCCACAACGAAACGTATCAAATACAAAGCAGAAACTGTAGGCAAATGGCTGCGGCGGTACTGGCGTCCAGGCCAACTCCATGGCCTCGTTGCGTTGGAGCCCGAGTTTACAATCACGGAAACATGGACTCTTCTCCTAGAAAATCAACATACGGAAGCGTATTTCAAATTTCCGCAACAACTTCAACATCATTGCTCATCCCGCAATTCAAGCCCCCATCGCTACTCCACTCTATCGGTCTGACCTCGATACCTCTGAACGCCTCAATTTCTCCAACACCCCACCACTGAATCCGACCGTAAGCCTCCGGCATCCTCAGCACATACTTTGTCCCAGCTTTGGTTTCAAAGCAAGCAGGCACTATTGTAACTTCCCTGACAATGCTCTCCCCTGGGTGAACGGTTGAGAAGCCGTTGCCTGCGGTGACAGCTTTGGGGCTGTCATCTATGTCGAAATCGAACCAATTATCGTTGACGGGCCCATCGTTTGGTGATGAGGTGGGATAAAGGCGGTACGTGCCTGTCATAGAGGCTGCCGTGCTGATGGGCGATCCGTATTCTTTGATGGTGATGGGAGGCAGGGGGGGAGCGCCGGGTGGTGAAGATGATGAAGGGGCTTGGTAGTGTAGGGTTGCTCTTAGGATGTAATTGCTTTCTTCCCCAAGAGGAAACTTGGGTGGTCCGGCAATGGTCACCGAGATGTTTGCTTCTATGTGCTTTTTACTGAATGGGGAGAATCAATTGTTCATGATCTATTTGCTGGACTTGTTCACAAATGTTGAAGGCTGGCGTTAAGAAACTTACTGTGCGAGTTTAGCTGCATTCTCTGCTGACGAGGACTCGGCCCCTTGATCATCGACCCGAGCAGCCATCGAACTTGAATAAGGCAAAACGTGGTCTGTCCTTCCTCCTACTGACAAAGTACAGCTAAAACTTCACGTCTTTTGAAGGAGTGTTTATCAGTCGAGGATAGATTAGCGCTCATAACTCCGCACTACCCAATCAAGGCTTGTGGAGACAGGACCGCGCTTATAGGGCAGTGCAAGCACAGAAAGAGAGAAAACAGAGGTTCTGACTAGTGAAAGAAATCTGATACCAGCCTTGTTGCCTAGAACGATGCGGAAGGATTTAGCGCAGAAATGCGCTGGCTGGGAAGCATTTGACGATCTTGCTGGCTGAGCCGAGGCTACTCCATTGCTTACTTTAGGCTGACCAGCAAGGTGGGGCGCCTAACTAGCCCTAAAGCGAGCCCCGAAAGCGCCCCTACTTTAAGCAGACCTCCAACAACACCACTATTCTTTTAATTACACCACTACTACCACGTCCCAGCCCCCCAAACCTAATATGGCTCCGAGACAGCCTCACCACGATACCCCCCCAGAAAGCAAAAGTCCAGGGGGCCCACGAATTCTTTACCGCCAAAAGTATCCCTATTAACCCCCGCGAAATATTCGACTATTTCGACGTACCGGAGCGTTTGAGGTACAGAATAATAGAGGAGGGGGCTCCAACACGCACCCGGAAGAATCAAGACCTGAACGAAACACGGAGGCGTAAGAGTAAGCTTTCGGGGGCTAAAGTCGCCGAAACAGACCACCTATCAGAAGAGCCGAGGCTGGATATAGAGGCAAAAGTTATGCCCTGGGACGCTATAGTATGGTCCCTGGATCTTGACGTTTCGGGTCTTACCCTACGCCGATAAATGAAAACTCGGAAGGTTGTTTACCTGTTAATCATTACCAGCGGTTGTCTCTAGAACACACCCCTGCTTAGCCCGAAATTTAGTGCATCTGTAAGATTACTCACACTTCATTCAACAAGGTTGCCAAGCCACCAACATTGCTGACACCCATTATTTAGCTTCAAGTTGTACAATAGAACAATCCTTGCTGACCTTCTAACCTATAGTAGCGATTGCAAAGGATGGAACTCACTCGTAAGAGTATGAGATGAATTGGGGAGTGGGGCTCCCTCCCACTGGTGCATCTCATGATTGCACTAGCTGGGAAGCGTTCACTCCTTCTGGCGTTGGCATTGTGTCCTTTGATTGAATAGTTGAGGTGCTGAAATACAAGAGGATCGCTCACGTGCTCCAATTATTCCTATCTTGCCATCTCCACTAAAGCTATATATACTGTGTCCGGCCAGGCTATGGGGGTGAGTATTCTGATTCCTCGCTTCTGCTCTCCCAATGCAATGTCTCCTGCGGTCAGGGAGTGTCCGATGACGAATAGAATATCGTAAACCGGGCCCACTAGTATTATTCCCTACCAGACTTTGTATGTTGGTCTCTTAAGATGAAACAAACTTCGCCCGCGCAGCACGTTTCTGAAGATCATTTGCCACACCTGTTGACATGGCAAAAGTACCAATGACCAGTAGAAGATCATGATTCTGACCCTTAAAATCTTCGCCTCGCGGACCTTGGGATCATCTGTTCTATGTTGCAATCCAACAAATCCCAAAGTCTCATACAAAGGATTTCATATGTTGTTTATGAACGTTCCTTCATCAATATGAAACAGGCTTCGCCTACGTGGCAGAAGCTCCAACGCTCGTCTACGATAATGATTGACGTGGCAAGAGACCAAACAGCATATAAAAAGATACCCTCGCTTCCATCATCTATCATTCGGCCATACCAGCAACGGTGGAAATTAGAACCAGCAAAAGAAATAACAAGAAACGGGACTTCAAAAAGCGAAAACCGGCATCATGCTTACTACTCTGAGCCTCCTGTCTCTCAGTATTCTTCCAAATTTTGTGCTTTCGGTACCACTCGAGTCGCTGGCTGCCACATCCGTGATTGGAATGGTTGCCCCCCCGATTGAAATCCCAAAACTCGCACCAGACCTCGCACCAGACCTCGCACCATTGAAATTTGAAAACAAGTGCACACAACGCAGTGCCGCCGACAGACTCCTCATTTTGCAAGAACTACTGATAGCCAAGGCTATAGTCCAGAGGGGCACTACTGTTCGGCCGGACAGTCTATTCTACCAAGCTATGTACTCACGAGACCTCACGGATACCCCCGGTTTCGATCTCAAGGTCCACCAAAAATACACCAACCTTTTATCGATCTACACTGATAACGATAAAAAAGTTAAGATCACGTGTGACGAAAGCATATGTGCAGAACATATATATGCTACAACTTTTGCAGCCCAGAACAATATCAATATCTGCCCTGCATGGTTTGATAACGCGAGGAAAGCAGTCTCAAACACAGTAGCGAGCGATTGCAGGCCAGAAAGCTCGAAGGCTGACAATTGGAAGAACTTGGCCAAATTCAAGCGGACCAAATGTGAGGAGCCTGTTCATCTGCTCTAACAAGTTCGTAATTGGGTAGCTGACTGTTCCTTCAAAGCGTTCACTTTGGTACACGAGATGACTCACCTTAGATACGCCACAGGATCTTTGACGCGACCTCCCAGGTGAGTCCTGACCTATGGCCCCAATTTGACCTCTGATACAGACCTAATCTGACAACAATGTGACTGACTTTTCGGTGATACAGAGCTGGGGACTACGCTTATGACGTACCTAATTGCAAAACTCTGGCTGAAGGTAACTTCTTCAACACGAAATGCAATCCGAATCCCAATGGGCCCCCTGTTCAATGTCCAGCCGAGTACTCCTTTCAGAACGCAGATAGCCTTGCATTTGTACCAGCTGGTAAGTCTGAACGCTCAATGGTCACCCTTATGAAGGCCAATCTTACCATGCATCATCATCTTTCCGAGCCATGCCAGAGACCTCAAACACTCGCTGTGCCAACGTCTTCTTCTCTCCAATCATAGAATCTAGCCGCTGGGCCGTCTTCCCTTCCTTGATTATAATGCTGACTAGATCCTGAATAGGGGAATACTGGCAAGCGCGCTGCGGAAGAACCATCACTGTCGACAACGAGGATGGCTCTGCGGACCCAGTCGATTTCGACGACGAAGATATCGATAATCCCTAAATTGAACATTGTGCAAGTTTGTTCACCAAGATAGAGACTAATAGTCTATACGACATCCGAACATGCTAGTTGTTTTTTTGAGATCTGGGCAGTGCTTTAGGTGGGATAGAAATCTGTGTTCCTTTGATTATTCCCCGCTGTGTTTAGTAAACCGAAACCTGGAATTTTTGCTGCTAGTCCATCAAAGTTCTCAATATACTTACACTAGGGAGTTGCCATCTCCACAGGTAGTCTCCAGGGTTGGTTGGTTGGTTGGTTTATTCATACATCTGACCCGCCTTTCGGCATGCAGGAGAGTCTCAACCCCGGGGCCACCCCGGAGCCTGGCTCGAAGCTAGATCTAATGGGCTTAGCCTAGGCCCCTAGTGTTTTAGCCGGCCGACCAGCCAAAATATACCTAAGGTAGGATTCCTGCGCTACCGGAGTAGAATAATAAAACTACGCTTCGGATTGGCGTGGGGATCCCCAGAGGAAATGCTGGCGTGGGGTGGGGTGGGGTGGGGCGTGGGGTGGGGATCGCGGTTCGATCCCCACTCCAAGCTGGGGTGGGGATCCCTTGGGGATCCCCACTGCGCCAAGGCGGATTTCTAATAATCATTCTAATAACGCTGCTGCCCCCATAGATATGCGCACTCATGGCTA
>JAABUK010000379.1_pt1 | contig 96083 bp, 81 predicted proteins | sample 5559141 | NCBI WGS metagenome assembly JAABUK01 (sample SAMN10711869, study PRJNA513367) | rock metagenome | isolation source: Antarctica rocks | place: Antarctica: Victoria Land, Pudding Butte nord | collected 2016-01-03
CGCTCGGAACAACGCCCATAGCGCTACCGGCCCGCGGTTTAGTTCAATCCGGCTTCAATGAGGTCGCGCCCCCCGCGTGAGGCTCAGCGTCGTCAACGTCCCGCGACCTCACAGAAGCCTCTAGATTGTGGTTTGTAGAGTATCTAACGAAATCAACCGCTTACAGGTGTGCTGATTCCATATTTCTCTGACAATTCACAATTGCCGGCGTTATCAACTGGGTGACCGCCTGGTTTGACAGTCCTGCGGGCCAGGTATGACACCCCGAGATGCATCACCGCCGACCGCGCTAGGTGCGCCTGCTCGCCGCCCGGGCATAAAGCTCGATCTCCGCAAGCGACCTGTGGCCCGTGATCGAGGCAATCTGGTGCGTGCTGCATCCAGCTTCCGCCAGCCGTCGGGCGAGGCAGAGCAGGGAGGTCGCGCGTCACTGGGTAAAATCACGCCTTTCCAGCAGCCATGACATCCCAAGGCCGGCGATCAAGCCCCAGAACGCCGCACCGATGTTCAGCACCGGCAAGTCACTGACGGTCACCAGGAAGCTGACCAGCGTCCCGAGGGTGAAGCGGTCCCTGAACGAGGCGGTGAATGCTGCCTGCAGCACTCGCAGCATCGCCAAACCGCCAAGCACCATGATGTACTCCTTCGGGGCCGCAAGCAGCAGGCCGGTGAATGCCGGTGCCATCAGGCCGAAGGCGACTGCCAGCAGGCCGGTGAAAACCGCCGCAGTGTAGTGGCGCTCGCGCTCACCGGAGGCAGTAATCAGGGCGTTGGTTGGGCCGGTTACGCATGTGCTGACCGCGCCCACGGTGGCGCTGAACAACGAACCTATGCCACACATCAGGGTGGAAGCATTGATCGGCGGCTGGTGCCCGGCCGTGTGCAAGACGGCGAAGCCCTGCCCGTTCTGCACAACCAGTACGGTGATGGCCAGGGGTATGACCAGCTCGACCATCGCCGCCGCTGACCAAACCGGCGCCTGCACGACCGGATGCACGAACTGGATGCCTCCCAGCGCCGCCGCATCGAACCGTCCAAGTGCCCCCGCAACCATCGCGCCCACCAGCAAGGCGCCGATCAACGGCGGCATCCGGCGGCCCAGCGCGGGCAATGCCGATAAGCCGAGAAAGGTCAAAACCATCGGTGCGGCGATGGAGGCGTCGCCGTGCAAGGCCCGCACCAAGTCGAGGCCGAAGCGAAGGAACACGCCAGCGACCATGCCCATGACGATCGGCATGGGCACCGCCTGCATGGCCCGCTTGACCCAACCCGACGCACCCAGCGCCAAGAGCAGGATGCTCGTGGCGTAGAAAGCGCCAACGACTTCGGCGAATGACAAGTGCTGCAAAGACGGGCCAACCAGCACCGTGCCTGGGATGGTCCAGAAAAAGCACAGGGGCTGACGGTAGCGCCAGCTCATCGCCACGGTGATGAGTCCGTTGACGAAGAAGACGCCGAATATCCAAGACGCAAGTTCCGCCGGCGACAGCCCGCCATCTTTGCCGACCGACAGGATGATCGCCACCGGGCCTGTGGCCGCAAACACGAAGCCCATGAAGCCGTTGGCGGCATAGACCGGACCAAAATCCGTCAAGACCCGGCGTAGGCCCGGTCCGGGCCTGACAGGAAGTTCAAAGTGCGAGATCATGCTGTCTCTGAGGTAGGCCGTAGGGGAATGCTGCCGCGGAGGGCGCCTCGATGCTCGTCGCGCTGGCTGACGCGATGCTGGCCACGCCGAACGCGGCCGTCGCCAGGATAGCCTTTCGGCCGATCTTGAACGCGCCTGCCCTCCTCATGCGCGCGCGTAGTGGCGCAGCCTGTCCTCGTCCACGCTCACGCCGATGCCCGGACCGGTGGGCAGGTGGACGTGGAAGTTTTCGAAGCGCAGCGGCTCTGTCACATACTCGCCCGTCAGAATTTGCGGGCCGAAGTGCTCGCAACCCCAGGGCAGCTCGCGGAAGGTGCTGAACACCTGCAAGTGCGCCGCAGCGCCGACCGAGCTTTCCAGCAGGCAGCCGCCATACAGGCCGATGCCCGCAGCCTCCGCCACCGCCGCGACCTTGCGGACCCCGAGCAGACCGGCGTGCTTCACGAGCTTGAGCGACACCGCATCGGCCGCGCCGGCGTTGGCCACCGCAAGCATGTCATGCGCGTCGAACACGCATTCATCGGCCAGCAGCGGCGGCGTGCCTGGGCGGGCGCGCAACCGGGCCAGGCCGGCGATGTTCCACGCCGGCACGGGCTGCTCCACGAGCGCCACACCCATCTCGTGCAGTTGCGGCAGGCAGCGGGCGGAGGTGGTTTCATCCCATGCCTGGTTCGCGTCCACGATCAGGGTCGCGCGCCCTTCCAGCGCCTGCGCCAGGTGCCGCATCCGGGCCATGTCTGCGGCAGGCTCCTGCGCGCCGATCTTGACCTTGAAGGTGCGGTGCAGCCGGGCGTCCAGCTTGCGGCCGGCTTCCTCCACTTCCTGCACGGCATCGCCCGAGGCCAGGGTCCACAGTACGGGAACGCTGTCGCGCACGGCGCCGCCAAGCAGGGCCGCGGCGGGCAGGCCGAAGGTCTTGCCGACCGCATCGAACAGCGCGGTCTCGATGGCGGCCTTTGCGGCGTTGTTGCGCTTGGCTGCCTGGTCCATGCGCAGCCCGGCCGCCTCGAACTGGTCGGCGCGGCTGCCCAGCAACGCCGGAGCGAGATAGGCATCTATGTTGGCCTTCATGGCTTCGACGCTTTCCTCGCTCCAGCGGGGGCCGCCGAGGGTCGCAGCCTCGCCGATGCCCTCGACGCCATTGGCGAGGCGGACCCGCACGAGGACATAGCTTTGCGCGGTGACGGAGGTGTTGGACAGCTTGTGCCGGCGCACCGTCGGCACGTCCACAATCGTGCTCTGCACGTCGGCGATGGCCAGGTCACGGGCAAGGCCGCGCGCATCGGGGGGAAGAGAGTCCGGCATGGTGGCCTCCATTGGGTAGGGCACGGCGCCGCACACGCACGGGCGGCGCCGCGGTGCGTCAGGCGGCCTTGGCGTGCTCGCGCAGGACCACGGCCTCCGGCAGATTTTCGGCTTCCCGGTTCAGGGCGAAGTCGAACTTGATGGTCATGAAAGGCTGGTTCAGGCCGCGCTGGGTGATCTCCGCCGGGTCGCCGTGCCGGACGACCTCCGGGATCAGCCCGTCGCGGGTGGCGAAAGCGAAGTCGTCGTGCAGGAACTTGTCGCCAGCGATGTTGATCTGCGTGGTCAGCTTCCGGTGGCCCGGCGCCTCGACGAAGAAGTGGATGTGCGCGGGGCGCTGCCCGTGCCGCCCAAGGTGGTTCAGCAGCTCCTGCGTCGGCCCATCCGGAGGGCAGCCGTAGCCCGAGGGCAGGATGGAGCGGAAGCGGTAGCGCCCGTCCCCGTCCGTCTCGATGCGGCGGCGCAGGTTGTAGGGGCTTTGCAACGGGTCGAAGTGGGAGTAGCCGCCCTTGGTGTTGGCGTGCCACACGTCCACGATTGCGCCGGGGATGGGCGTGCCGTCCGCGTCGCGCACCTGGCCTTCCATGAACAGGACAGTGCCCTGCTCCGGGTCCTGGTCCAGCCGGGCCTCGCCCTTGGACAGCGGCGCGTCGGCCAGCCAGAGCGGTCCCTCAATGGTGCGCGGGGTGCCGCCGGCCAGTCCGGCCTGGCGCTCCTTCTCGTCCACGAGCAGGTCCAGGAAGTGCTCGACGCCCGACCCGGCGACGAGCAGCCCGGCCTCGTTGGCTTGGCCGAGCCGGGTGAGGTAGCCTACCGCGGTCCAGAACTCAGTTGGCGTCACGTCGAACTCCTCGACCGTGCGGCACAGGTCGGTCGTGATCCGCTGCACGATCCGCTTCAGCCGCTCGTCCCCGCCGGTCCCGTCCAGCCCGGACGCCCGGGTGAACAGCTGCTTTGCCTCGGGGCTGTCAACGATCAGTCCGCTCATGTCCACGGTCTCCCATTGCGCCACTTGTTGTGGCGGCTGTCCTACTTGCCGGGACCGGCCCGGCTGCCGTTTATACGCGGCCGCGCCGTGGCCGCGCTAACCCAAGTCCCCGCCGGCCACGGGCAGGATGGTGCCCGTGATATACGAGGCTTCGTCCGAAGCAAGGAACAGGATCGCCGCCGCCTGCTCCTCGATGGTGCCGTAGCGTTTCATGAGGCTCGACCCGACAGTCTGCTCCACGATCTGCAGGTACCAGGCCTCTTCCTGCTTACTCGGGGGCGCGGCGTTGCGCGGTATCCGGCGCGGCGGTGCGTCCGTGCCTCCCGGGGCTGTGGCGCAGACACGGATGCCGTGCTCCGCGTACTCCCAGGCCAGGCTTGCGGTGAGCGCGTTCACACCCCCTTTGGCCGCGGCATAGGGCGCACGGTTGACCCCGCGCGTCGCCACCGAGGACACGTTCACGATGACCCCACCGCCGCCCGCCAGCATGTGAGGCAGCACGGCCCGGCAGCACCACAGGGTGGGAAACAGGGAGCGCCGCACCTCCGCCTCGATCTGGTGTGCCTCATACTCGGCATAGGGCTTGGCCCAGATCGTGCCGCCGACGTTGTTGACCAGGACGTCCACCCGGCCGAACCGGCCCTGCGCCTCTGCCATCACCCGGCGGCACTCCGCATACTGTTCCAGGTCCGCGGTGACGGCGTGGCACGTCCCGCCTGCAGCGGCCGCTTCCTCCGCCACGTCCCGGACCAAGTCGGAGCGGTCGACCAGAACGACCATGCCGCCCTCGCGCGCCATGTGCAGGGCGACCGTGCGGCCGATGCCCTGGGCCGCGCCGGTGACGACGCCGGCCTTGCCCTCGAACCGCCCGGGATGCATCACTGGACGCATCCTACGCCGCCCGGTGGCTCTCGCCGATGGCGGTGACGGCGCCGCTCGGCGAGAACTTCTCGAAGTAGAAGTTGGCCGGCGAGATCGCCTGCTCCGTCAGGTGGTGACGGACGGCGTCCACCATCGGCGGCGGGCCGCAAAGGTAGAGGTCCACATCGCCGCCGTTGACGTGGGCAGGCTCGATGTAGCGGGTGACGTAGCCCTTGTTCGGGTAGGCGCTGTCCTCGCTGGCGACGCAGCAGGCGAAGGTGAAGCCCGGTATCTGTCCGGCAAGCTCCTCCAGTTTCTCGACCTGCACCAGGTCGGCGTCGTTGGTCACGCCGTAGATCATGTGGATCGGGTGGGGGCTGCCGGTCTGCGCGATCCGCCCCAGCATGGACAGGAATGGCGCCAGGCCGGTGCCGCCGGCGAGCATCAGCAGCGGACGCTTGAGGTCGCGCAGGTAGAAGCTCCCGGACGGTCCGGTAAACTCCATCGGAGTCCCCGGCTGCGCTTGTTCCCGCAGAAAGGTGCTCATCGCACCCCGCGAGATGTCGCGGATCAGAAAGGACGCATTGTTGGACCCAGGCACGGAGCTGAAGGAGTACGACCGCTTCTGGTCCGTCCCCGGCACGAGGATGCTGACATACTGGCCCGGCAGGAAGGCGAGCGGCGAAGCAGGATCGACGTCCAGCGAAAAGCCGAGCGTGGTTTCGGACAGCCGGTCCACCGCACTGAGCTGGGCCTTGTAGGATGCGCCCTTCGTCTTGCACACGTCCGACGACGCGGCGATGCGCAGCACCAGGTCCGACTTGGGCTTCATCTGGCAGGCCAGGCCGTAGCCCTCCGCCGCCTCGTCGCCGGTCAGCGCGTCCTCGATGTAGTCGCCGCCATCATAGGTGCCGCCTTCGACGAACACCTTGCAGGTGCCGCAAGCGCCGTCGCGGCAGTCCAGTGGGATGTTGATGCCGACGCGGTAGGAGGCATCGGCCACGGTCTCGTTGGGCCGTGTCTCGATGAAGCGCGTGACGCCGTCCTCGAAGTTGAGCGCGACCTTGTGGGGCATGGTGCTCGCTCCCGCCTAGATGTGGTAGATATCGATGACGTGGTGGATGTAGTCGTTCTTGAGCACCACTCGCTTGTTCTTGATGAGCGGCTGCTCGCCCGTTGTATTTATGGTGTAATAGGAGGTGCCGAAGTAGGTGTCCGTCGTCTTATAGCGGAAGTTCAGCGTGAACCAGTTGAACCGCAGCCTGCACAGCCCGTCCGACTGCTCCAAGATCTCGACATTGGCGATGTTGTGCGAGGTGCGCGGCTCCGGCAGGGAGGTGGCACTGCTCCGCTCCGTGCGGATGCGGAACACCCGGTCCTCCAGCCCACCCTTATGGGGGTAGTAGATGAGCGAGATGTCTGTCTGCGGGTTCTCGACCAGCTTGTCGTCGTCGTCCCAGGCCGGCATCCAGAACACCGCGTCCGGAGCGTACATCGCCAGCCAACCGTCCCATTCCTTGTCGTCGAGAAAGCGCGCCTCGCGGTAGAGGAACTGCTGGGCTTGTTCGAGCGTGAGCTGCATGGACCTGCTTCCAGGGCGTGCGCGCGCCGTCCTGCCCATCGGGACGGGCATGCGGGCAAGCGACGATGAGGGGGGAATGGCCCGGCCTTGGGGCCGGGCCTCGACGCTGGGCGCTGGACTAGGATGACCTGACGTGCTCGCCCTGAGCTGCCATGTGGCGCTGCATGGTTTCCATCCAGTAGCGGTGCTGGACAGCGAACAGCCCCTCGTCCTCGGTCTTGGCGCCGCTCATCAGCGGCTGCAGCCCGATGGTGTTGGCCCCCTCGTCCGGCCCCTGGATCCAGTGCTTCGCGCCGCGGGACAAGTCGTTCCACTGCGCCGCGCTGCCCATGTAGCCGATCTGGCAGGAGCGGAACTCCTCCAGGTCGTCCGGCGTCGCCATACCGGAGGCGTTGAAGAAGTCCTCGTACTGGCGGATGCGCTGCGAGCGTGCGACGGCGCTCTCGCCCTTGGGGGCGATGCAGTAGATCGTGACCTCCGTCTTATCTACCGCAAGCGGACGGTAGGTGCGTATCTGCGAGCTGAACTGGTCCATCAGGTACACGTTCGGATACAGGCACAGGTTGCGTGACCGCCGGATCATCCAGTCGGCCTTGGCCTGGCCGAACTGCGCTGCCAACTCCTCGCGCCTGTCCCAATTGGGCCGGTCCTCGGGGTTTTCCCATGTCGTCCACAGCAGCAGATGCCCGTGCTCGAACGAGTAGAACCCGCCGCCCTGCTTGGCCCAGCCGCCCGCGCTCATGGCGCGGGTGTTGTCCACCTGTGCCGCTTCTTTGCGGCGGCTGGTGGTGGCGGCATAGTTCCAGTGCGTGGCACTGACGTGGTAGCCGTCGGCGCCGTTCTCGGTTTGCAGCTTCCAATTGCCGTCATAAACGTAACTGGATGACCCGCGCACCACCTCCAGCCCCTCAGGCGACTGGTCCACGATCATATCGATGATCTTGGCCGACTCGCCCAGATGCTCCTTGAGCGACACCACATCGGGGTTGAGGCTGCCGAACAGGAAGCCGCGGTAGCTCTCAAACCGCGCCACCCTTGTTAGGTCGTGGCTGCCATCCTTGTTGAACTGCTCCGGGTAGCCGGCGTCGGGGCCGCCGTCCTTCACCTTGAGCAGCTTGCCGTTGTTGTTAAAGGTCCAGCCGTGGAAGGGGCAGGTGAAGTTGGCCTTGTTGTCCCGCTTGTGCCGGCACAACATCGCGCCGCGGTGGCTGCAGGCGTTGATAAAGGCGTTCAGCTCGCCCTGCTTGTTGCGGGCGATGAACACGGGCTGGCGGCCCATGAAGGTCGTGAAGTAGTCGTTCACCTTCGGGACCTGGCTCTCGTGCGCCATGTAGATCCAGTTGCCCTCGAAGAGGTGCTTCATCTCCAGTTCGAACAGCTCGGGATCGGTGAAGATGTTGCGCTTGCAGCGGAACAGCCCTGTTTCGGCGTCGTCCTGCACGACCTCGCTGAGCGTCTTCTGAAGTGCGTCGAGCATGCGTCCCTCCCGTTGCTCGTTGACCTAACCTTGTGCCCAGCCCGGATTGATGACCGGTGCCAGCCAGGTAGCCTTGGCGTAGTGCTTCGCCTTATCGGCAGACTTATCCAAAGGGGCGGACGAGTCCAAGACCGATTTGGTCCGTCACTATACCTTTGGGGTATGCCATGGAGCTGCGACAACGGCACACCCCGCTGTCCACTCGGATTTGCCGTGCTGACCGATCAACTCGCCGTAAGAGAACCGCGGGCCTCGGCCGGTAGCAGCCCGTCGATACGAAGCGCCGCAGACGCCACGGTGATCCCTGCGGCGTCGAAGCCGTCCAGGATGTCGCGCGCCATCTCGTCCTTTACCGCGCGCGTGCCGTGGTCCTTGGACACGAACCGGACCGTCAGCTCCAGCCAATTGCTGGTCAGGCGGTAGAACACCCGCGGCTCGAAGTCGAGCGGATGCAGGTCGAAGCGGCGCTGCAGCCCGCGCCCCGCTTCCTCGGAGATCGTGGCAGGGTCCGGCGTCCGCCGTCGGGCTGCCGCCAGCATGACCGCTTCGGCCTGTTTCCGGTCATCACCGTAGCGGATCGGCACGCTGATCTCCTCCCAGATGTAAGGGAAGTCGCGGGTGTAGTTGTAAACCGGCTCGTCAAAGATCTTGGCGTTGCTTACCGTCACGATGCGTCCGGTGAACTGCCGGCTTTTGACCCAAACCGAAGGCCCGGCGTCGCTGCCGGGCGAGACGCCCATCTCCATCAGCGTGGTCTGGATGAATCCTAGTGCCAGCACGTCGCCGCGCACGCCGCCCATGCTGATCCGGTCGCCCACCGCGAAGTTGTTGCCGCGCAGGATGATCACATACCCGGCGAACGCCGTGATGACGCGCTGTAGCGCGAAGGCCAGGCCCGCGCCGACCAACCCAAACGCGGTCGCCAGTTGGGCCGGGTCCTCGAACCAGATGGACATCAGCACGAGGACGACGAGCAGGGCCAGCGACAGGTTGGTCATCTGGTGCGCCCAGAACCGCGCCTGTATGGCGCGTGGCGTTTCACCCCGCAGCACGACACGGTAGACGCCGTGCGTCAGGGTGCGCCCGAGGGCCGCCACCAGGATGAAGCCGACCGAGAGCAGCAGCTTGCGGCCATTCTGCTCGGTGAAACCGACCCAGTTGATGCCAAGGAGGTGCAAGATGATTATCTTCCGTCCGTTCGGCAGGGTCTGCCTGCCCGCGCTCACCCGTCGTGGGTCCCTGCTCGTCCGTCAAGGTCGGAGCTTGTCGCCCCTGATCCTGGACGCGGAGATGGGGCCGTTTAGCCCTGTGCCGTGCAGCACCGCAGATGCAGCCATTTTGCTTGACGATCCCGAAAGGCCATAGCGCTAGCTCCGCGACCCGCGCTGCGGCGGCCAGCGGTTACCAGTCGCAGTTCACCGTCCAGGAGCACGCCACTTGACCCTGCACCAAATCGAGGCCTTCGCGATCGTCGCCGTCATGCTTGGCCTTTTCGTGTCCGACCGGCTGCGCTACGACCTCGTTGCCGCCCTGGCGTTGTCAGCCGCTGCGCTGACCGGCATCGTACCCCGTGAGAGGGTCTTCGAGGGGTTCTCAAACCCCGTCATCATCATCATCGCTTCTGTCCTGGTTCTCGGCCGTGCGGTCGCGGTTTCGGGCCTCATCGAGGCCGTCATGCGCAGGTTGCTCACGCGATTGCGCACCACCTCGCTGCAGGTCGGCGCCCTGACGGCCTGCGTCACGTTCCTGTCGGCCTTCATGAAGAACGTCGGCACGCTGGGCATCTTCATGCCGATCGCGATCCAGGCCGCCGAGCGCAGCAAGCGCCCGGCCTCGCTCTACCTGATGCCGCTCGCCTTCGGCTCGCTCGTCGGCGGCACGATCACCCAGATCGGCACGTCCCCGAACCTGCTGATCTCCGCCGTGCGGCAGGAAACGCAAGGCCGCCCGTTCACATTCTTCGACTTCGCGCCGGTCGGCCTGCCGCTCTCGGTCATGACGGTCGGCTTCCTGGCGTTCGGCTGGCGGCTGATCCCCAAGGGCCGCACGGGCCAGGCGTCGGCCGAGCGTAAGTTCGAGATCGAGAGGTACACGAGCGAGGCCCGGCTGCCCGCGGGATCGCCGCTGGCGGACAAGACTGTCGGCGAGCTGGAAGCCCTTGGCGACGGTGACATCGTCGTATCGGCGATCATCCGGGAAGGGCATGGCCGATACATCCCTGGCCGGCACTGGACGCTGTACGCTGGCGACCTGCTTATCCTGCAAGGCGACCCGGTCGCACTCAAGCGGGTGATCGACCAGGGCGGGCTGGAGTTGCTCGGCGCCGCCGAGCTGCCGACGACCGGGGGCAAGGACGATGAGCTGGAGGCGGTGGAAGCGGTGATCACCGACGGCTCCTTGCTGGCCGGCCAGACCTTGGAAACCTTGCGACTGCGTCAGCGCTTCCAGGTCAACGTGCTGGCGATGGGACATAGCGGGCACCGGATCAGGGACCGGCTGCGCAAAACCCGCTTCCAGGCCGGCGACACCGTGGTGATACAGGGCAGGCAGGGTGCGCTGAGCGAGGTGCTTTCGCAGCTTGGGTGCCTGCCGCTGGCCGAGCGTAACCTGGCGCTCGGCCGGCAGCGGCCGCGGCTGCTGCCGGTTGGCATCCTCGCGGCCGCCATCGCCGTGATCGCGACGCGGCTGGTGCCGGCGGAGGTCGCGTTCTTCGTGGCCGCCGTGCTGGTCGTGCTGTTTCGCGTGCTCAGCCCGAAGCAGGCCTACGACGCGATCGACTGGCCGATCGTGGTCATGCTGGGCTGCCTGATCCCGGTCGGGGAGGCGCTGAAGGAGACCGGGGCGGCGGGCCTGATAGGCGATGTGCTGACCGTTGCCGCGGTCCACCTGCCGGGCAGCCTGGCCGTCGGCTTCATCCTGGTCACCACCATGCTGGTCACGCCCTTCTTGCACCACGCGGCGGCGGCGCTGGTCATGGGACCGGTTGCCGCCTCCGTCGCGGGCAACCTCGGCGCCGGGCCGGACGCCTTCCTGATGGCCGTGGCGCTCGGCGCGTCCTGCGACTTCCTGACGCCCATCGGCCATCAGAACAACCTTCTGGTCATGGCGCCTGGCGGCTACCGGTTCACCGACTACTGGCGCATGGGCCTGCCGCTCTCCTGCCTCGTCGTCGGGTTCGGCACCTGGCTGATCGTGCGGACCTGGCCGCTGCACTAGGAGTCCGGGATCCACAACGTTTGATACCGGCCCGCATAAGAGTTGACCGGCCTGCGTGAGGCACCTCGCAAGGCAAAGGGCGTGCGGCCCGGCGGCCGGCCGGCCCGGCCAGGACCCGTGGTTGCCTGCCGCGCCGCAATGTCCCAAGCTCCCATACCAGGACCTCAGGTGGGAAACGCGGCATGGCATTTGGTTCTGCGTGACGTGCTGAAAATCCAGCGGCGTCCGCCTGTTCACCTACGTGCCGGATCAGGTGCTGACGCCGCTTACCGCCGCCACCGAAGCCGACGAGGCTTTCACGGCGATGGTCGCCACCCGCGAGCAGGAGGGGCTGGGCATCTGCTGCGGCGCCCGGATGGCGGGGATGCTGGGCGTCGCCGCTGCTGACCGGGGGAAGGTGCTTTGAGCGACTCCATTCACCACGCCAACCGCAAGGTGATGAACCGCTTCGACCTCACCCGCCTCACCGGCCTGCTGCACCGGGCCTGCTGCACCGGGCCGGCTGCACCGGGCCTGCTGCACCGGGACGAGGCCGTGATCGGCGGCATCGGCGACACCTCATGCAGGCGGTGAAGGCGTCGGCATAGGGATTGCTTGGCCCCGCCCGATGACCGCGATCAAGCTCGAGCTGTTCAACGTCGGCAAGTCGTTCGGCCGCGCGCCCGTCGTCCGCGACGTCTCGCTGACGGTCGAGGAGGGCGAGTTCGTCGTCATCCTGGGTCCCAGCGGCTGCGGCAAGACGACGACGCTTCGCATGATCGCGGGCTTGGAACGTCCGGACGCCGGGGTCATCTCCATCGATGGCGCCGTCGTGTCCGGCATTGACCGTTTCGTCGGGCCGGAGCGCCGGGCCATCGGGATGGTGTTCCAGTCTTACGCCATCTGGCCACACATGACGGTGTTCGAGAATGCCGCCTACCCGCTGCGGGTGCGCGGCGTGCCGATGGCCGAACGCCGGCGCCGGGTCGATGACGTGCTGGCGCTGGTCGGGCTGGCCGGAGAGGGCGCGCGCCCTGCCACCGCGCTGTCGGGCGGGCAGATGCAGCGCGTCGCCCTCGCCCGCGCCTTGGTCGGCGACCCGGCGCTGCTGCTGTTCGACGAACCGCTCTCTAACCTGGACCTCAAGCTGCGCGAGCGGCTGCGGCTGGAATTGAAGGCCTTGCAGCGCCGCACCGGGCTCACCAGCGTCTATGTCACTCACGACCAGGCGGAGGCGGTGGAACTTGCCGATCGCATCGTGGTGATGGAGAGCGGCTGCATCGTCCAGGTCGGCCTCCCCACCGAGCTATATCGCGCGCCCCGCACCCGCTTCGTCGCTGAGTTCATCGCCGCCGCCAATATCCTGCCCGCCACCGTGCTGCACGCGGTGGGCGAGGGTGCCGCCCGCGTGCGCCTGGAATCGGGTTTCGAACTGGATGCGCTGCATGACGGGGCGGCCACCGGCGCCGTGCACGTGGTCGTCCACCCCGAGGACTGCGCGCTGTCCTCGTCCGGCCCCGTCACGGTGGAGGTGCTGGATGCGCGTTTCCAGGGCACCGCCACCCGCTACACCGTCCGCCTGATGGGCGCGCCGTTCGACGTCGTGGTGCTGGGCACCGAGGCGCCGTTCGCCGTGGGGTCCAGAGTGGCGCTAGCGATCGCACCGGGGCGGGCGCGGATCGTGGCGGCTTGACGGGGCGCGGGGTCTCGCCGGGGGGCCTGTTCGTGTCGGCGCTGCTGGCGCTGCTTTCGGTGCTGATCGTGCTGCCAGTCGGCGTCCTGGTGCTCGGCTCGTTCCTGTCGGAGGCGCCGCGCGCGCTGCGGTTTGACTGGGCGGGGCTCACGCTTGGCAACTACCAAGAGGTGGTGCTGGCCGAGCGCTTCGGCGCCGTGCTTGCGGCGACGCTGGGGGCGGCCTTCGTCGGCACCCTGGGCGCGTCGGCGATCGGCACCGCCCTGGCCTGGCTCGCCGTGCGGACGGATCTGCCGGGGCGGCGGATGCTGGACCTGGTCGCGGTCATGCCGCTGTTCGTGCCGCCGCTGGTGGGCGCCTTCGCGTGGGACATCCTGGCCTCCCCCCGCAGCGGCATCCTCAACATCGCCGCCCGGTCCTTGGGGCTGCCGGTCGCGTTCAACATCTACACCTTCGGCGGCATCGGCTTCGCCTACGCCATCTACTACGCTCCCTATGTCTATCTGTTCGTGGCCGCCGCCCTGCGGAACATGGACGCGACGCTCGAGGAAGCGGCGGCCATGAGCGGCGCCGGGCGGTGGGTCGTGTTCCGCACCGTCACCCTGCCACTGGTGGCCCCGGCGCTGCTGGCCTCGGCGTTGTTGGTGTTCGTTTTGCTAGTGGAGCTGTTCGCGATCCCCGCCGTGCTGGGCGAGCCCGGCGGGCTGCACTTCATCGCCGTGCGCATCTGGGACCTGATCGGCTTCACCCCGCCGCGGGTGAACCAGGCCTCCGCCCTGGGCGTGCTGATGCTGGTGATGACGGTGGCGCTGGTGCTGATCCAGCGCCACGTTGCCTCCCGCCGCAGCCACGTGACGGTCTCGGGCAAGGGGCAGCGTGTGCGGCCCGTGGCGCTGGGCGGCTGGCGCTGGGCGCTGGCCGCACTGGGCTTCGGCTACCTGCTACTGGTGGTGGTGCTGCCCTACGTAGCGCTGGCCTTCATCGCGCTCCGCCGCAACGTTTTCTTCAGCAGCCTCGCCGCCATCGGCGACGTCTCGCAACTGACGTTCGAGCAGTTCGGCGTCGCATTCGGCGATGCCGTCGTGATGGACACGCTGTGGAACTCGCTGGCGGTCTCGGCCGGCACCATGGCCGTCGGCGCCGTGCTGTACTTCGTCGTCTCCTACGTCGTCCACCGCACCAGGCTGCCCGGACGGCGGGCGCTGGACCTGGTCACCGTGCTGCCGGTCGCCATCCCCGGCATCATCATCGGCCTCGGGTATCTGTGGTCCTGGATCAGCATCCCCGTTGGTCTGTATGGCACCGTCTGGATCATCATCCTCGCCTACGTCTCGCAATTCGCGCCCCAGGCGACCCGCGCCATCGCCGGATCGCTCGTGCAGATCCACCCGGAGCTGGAGGAGAGCGCCCGCCTGTCCGGCGCCGGGCTCGCGCGCACCGTCTGGACCATCGTGCTGCCGCTCGCCCGCCCCGGCGTCGTCTCCGCCTGCATCTTGCTGTTCGTGCTCTCGTTCCGGGAACTGGCGACGGCGCTGTTCCTCTACACTTCGGGCACCCAGCTGTTCAGCCTGGCAATGTTCGACTTCTGGCAGCGCGGCTCGACGGGCCTGGTCGCCGTCATGGCGCTGGTGCAAAGCGGGATCCTGCTGGTGTTCGTGGTGGCCGGGCAATGGTTAGGCGCGCGGGCGGGACGGGATAGGATGGCATGATGGGCTCGATCGCGGACGATCCGGTGGCGCTGCAGGTGGTCTGGACCCGGCTGGTCGCGATCGCCGACGAGGCCGCCGCCACCCTGCGCCGCACCTCGTTCAGCCCCATCGTGCGGGAAAGCAACGACTTCGCTTGCGTGATCTTCGACGCGGCCGGGAACGCCATGGCCGAGAACACCATCGGCATCCCGTCGTTCAACATGACCATCTCGCGCACCCTCGCGCATTTCCTGAAGGGCCGCCCGGCGGACGGATGGGTGGAAGGCGATGTCGGCATCTGCAACGACCCGTGGCTCACGTCCGGCCACTTGCCCGACATCACCATCGTCGCCCCCGTCTTCCTGGATGGCCGGCTGGTCGCCTGGACCGGCTCCATTGCTCACATGGCCGACATGGGGGGTGCGCTATGGTCCGCCGACACGAAAGAGGTCCACGAGGAGGGCCTGCTGCTGCCGCCCTTGCTGTGGTTCAAGGCCGGTATCCCCAACACCGACGTCGAGGCCATCATCCGCGGCAACTCCCGCCTGCCCGACCAGGTGATCGGTGATATCTCCGCCCAGGTCGCCGCCGGGGACGCCGCCGCCAGCGGCCTGCGGGAGCTGATCCGCCGCGAGGGGATCGACGACCTCGACGCCATCTCCGCCGCGATCTGCGGTCGCACCGAGCGGCTGATGCGCGCCGCAATCGCCGCGATCCCCGACGGCATCTATCGCAGCACCGTGGACCTGGACGGCACCGGCGACGAACCCGTCCACATTGCGGTGGCGGTGGCGGTGCGCGGCGAGGAGCTGTGGATCGACTACGCCGGCACCTCGCCCGAGGTTGGCAAGGCCCTCAACACGGTGATGAACTACACCGAGGCCTACACCTGCTACCCAATCAAGTGCGCCCTGGACCCCGCCACGCCTCGCAACGAAGGCACCTACCGGATGATCCACGCGACGGCGCCCGAGGGCTCCATCCTTAACCCCCGCCGGCCCGCGCCCGTCTATGCCCGACAGCTGGTCGGCCACTGTCTGGCGGCAGCGCTGTACAAGGCGCTCGCGCCCGTCCTGGGCGCCGCCGTCATCGCGGAAAGCGGCAGCGCGCCCACCCTTCGGGTCATCATCTCCGGCTATCGCGAGGCGCGGCGCCGCTACACCGCCATCTTGTTCATCAACGGCGGCATGGGCGCCCGCGCCGCGCAGGACGGCCTGGCGGCCACCTGTTTCCCTTCTAACGTTGTCTGCGGCTCCATGGAGATCATCGAGGCGCTGTCGCCGCTTCGGATCTGGCGCAAGGAACTGGCGGTGGACAGCGGCGGCCCAGGCGCCTTCCGCGGCGGCCTCGGCCAGGATGTGGAGGTGGAGCTGACCACCGACCAGCCGGGCACCCTGTCGCTGCTGGTCGAACGGCGCGAGCACCCGGCCCTGGGCGTCGCCGGCGGCCTGCCGGGCGCGCCCTCCCAGGTCATCTGGAACGGAAAGCAGGATGGGTTCCCGCTGAAGGGCAAGAGCCGCATCGAGGGCGGGGACCGCCTGCTGGTCCGCTACCCCGGCGGTGGCGGCTTCGGCGACCCCAGGCAGCGGGACCGTGCCGCCGTGCAGCGGGACCTGGAGGCCGGCGTCATCAGCGAGGAGGCGGCGCGCGAGGTGTACGGGCTGTGATCCGTTATCTGGCCGGCGCCGATGTGGGCGGCACCTTCACTGACATCGCCGTCTATGACGCGCGGTCCCGCACCCTGCTGCTGAACAAGCTGCTGACCACGCCCGACGATCCGCGCAGGGCCATCGTGGACGGGCTGGCGGCGCTGGGCGTGGCCGCCGACATGGTGGTGCACGGCACGACCCTGGTCACCAACGCGCTGATCGAGCGGCGCGGCGTAAAAGTGGGGCTGCTGACCACGCAGGGCTACCGCGACGTGCTCGAGATCGGCACCGAGCTGCGGTACGACACCTTCGATCTCCAGCTCGAACGCCCTGCCCCGCTGGTGGAACGCCGCCTGCGCCTGCCCATCCCGGAACGCATCGGCGCCGACGGCGCGGTCGTGCTGCCCCTGGGCGAGGCGGCCGTCGCCGATGCTGCCGCCACCCTGCACGCGGCCGGGGTGCGCTCCGTCGGCATCGCCTACTTCAACGCCTTCCGCAACCCGGTGCACGAGGCCCGCAGCAAGGAGATCGTGCAGGCAGCCTTCCCGGACCTGGCCGTCTGCACCTCCAGCGAGATCGCGCCCGAGATACGCGAGTACGAGCGATTTTCGACCTGCGTCGCCAACGCCTACATCGCCCCCATCGCGACGCAGTACCTGCTGCAGCTGGAGCGCTCGCTGGGTGTGCCATTGTTCGTCATGTTGTCGGACGGCGGCATCACCACTGCCCGCGCGGCCAGCGAGCAGCCTATCGCGATGGTGGAAAGCGGTCCGGCCGCCGGCGCCATGGGGGCCGCCTTCCTGGCCCGCCAGGCCGGCTGGGAAGACGTGATCGCCTTCGACATGGGCGGTACCACCGCCAAGGTCAGCCTGATCCACGCCGGCCAGCCGCACCGCACGCACGCGCTGGAGACGGCCCGCATCCGCCGTTTCAAGAAGGGCAGCGGCCTGCCGCTCCGCCTGCCGGTCATCGAGCTGATCGAGATCGGCGCCGGCGGCGGCAGCATTGCGGCGGCCGACCATTTGGGGCTGCTGGGCGTCGGCCCCCGCAGCGCCGGCGCAGTCCCCGGCCCGGCCTGCTACACCGCCGGCGGCACCGATGCGACGGTCACCGACGCCGACCTGGTGCTCGGCTATCTCGCCCCCGACGGCTTCCTGGGCGGCCGCATGCGGCTCGACGCGACACTGGCGCATGCCGCGCTGGCGCGGCTGGGCGCGACGCTGGGCCTGGACCCGACCGAGGCCGCGGTCGGCATCGCCCGCGTGGTGGACAACAACATGGCCACCGCCGCCCGGGTCCACATCGCCGAGGCCGGCACCGACCCGGCCCGCTACCGCATGGTCGCGTTCGGCGGCGCGGGCCCCGTCCATGCCTATGCGCTCGCCCGACTGCTGAACGTGTCGGAGGTCATCTTCCCCCGCGGCGCCGGCGTCGCCTCGGCAATCGGCATGCTCGTCGCCCCCCGCAGCGTGGAGTTCACCCGCAGCCTGGTCGCCCCGCTGGAGGCGCTGGACTGGGGCGTGGTCGGCGGCATCGTCGCCGGGCTGGAGGCCCGCGGCCGGGCGATCCTGCACGAGGGCGGGGTGGCCGACGCCGAGATCGAGGCCGAGCTGATGGCCGAGATGCGCTACGCCGGCCAGGGGTTCGAAATCGGCGTGCCCGTGCACCAGCGCGCGACCCCGGCGCTGCGGGCGGGGTTCGATGCCGAATACCTCCGCCGCTTCGGCCGCAGCCTGGGCAGCCTGGCGGTCGAGGTCGTGTCGTGGCGCGTCCGGGTCGTCGCCCCGGCCTGGGTGAACGAGGTCCGGTTCGAGGCCGCCGCCGACACGGGCGAGGCGCGGATCGGCGAACGCAGCGCCTGGTTCGCCGAGGCTGGCGGATATGTGCCCACTCCGGTCTATGCTCGTGCGGGTCTCGCGGTCGGCGCCACGCTCGAGGGCCCGGCGCTGATCGCCGAGGCGGAGACAACGGCGGTGGTGGGGCCTGGCGCCCGCGTCACCGTGGATGCATTCGGCAACCTGATCATGCGGCTGCGGCCGCTGGAGACGGCAGGATGATCAAGCGGACCCTGATGGCGGCAGTTCTGGCCCTGGTGGGGTCTGGCGCACAGGCGCAAAGCCCGAGCGTGGGCGGCGAGGTGATCGCGACGCCCGAGCTGGTGGCAGCGGCTTGCGCGGAGGGAAGGGTCACCTACTACACCGCCCAGCGCGATGCGGATGAGCGGCAGATCGTGCAGCTGTTCCATAAGGCGTTCCCGTGCATCCAGGTTTCCGTCATCTCCGCCGTGACGGGGCGGTTGTACGAACGCCTGCAAACCGAGCACGCCGCCGGCAAGACTCAGGCGGACCTCACCATCATCACCGACGAGGCGCTGACCCAGCGCATGGTGGACGCGAAGTTGGTGCGCCCCTGGACCCCGCCGCAGGCCGGCATGTTCACCGCGAACGCGAAGCAGGATGGCTGGTGGTATGGCGCATCCGGCGCGCTGATGTACTTCATCTACAACACCCAGGTGGTGTCGGCGGCCGAGGCGCCGAAAACCTGGGCGGACTTGGTGGACCCGAAGTGGAAGGGCAAGCTGAGCATGGCGCCGGTCACCACCGGCGGCACGTCCTGGGTCCAGTTCGACTTCATGAAGGTCGAAATGCCCAAGACCTACCTTGCAGCGCTGGCGATGCAGGAGCCGAAGGTGTTCAGCGCCTATGCCGCCGTGGCGCAGTCGGTCGCCCGCGGCGAGACCTCGGTCGGTATCGTGGACAGCCTGGACGACTATCCGCTGCGCGTCGGGCAGGGGGCGCCGATCGCCCCGGTCTATCCCAAGGAGGGGATCCCCTTCGTCAACTATCCCATGATGCTGCTGGCTGACGCGCCACATCCGAAGGCGGCGGAGCTGTTCGGCAACTGGTATTTGTCCAAGCAGGCGCAGACCGAGCTGGTACGGCTGCGAGGCGTATACTCCTTCCGCAAGGACGTGGCGCCGGCGCCGGGCAACCCGCAGCTGGCCGGTCTGGCGCTGTGGAACCCCGGCCATGAAGCGATCCTGCGCGACCACGACGCCCTGGTAGACGCCGTCATCGCCATCTTCGGCAGGAGATAGGCCATGAAGTTCAGCAACTTCATCTTCACCGAAAGCCGCGACCCGGCACGGGATGGCGTCCTTATCGACGAAGCGATGGACGAGGTGCGGCTGACCGAGGCGCTGGGCTACGATGCCGTGTGGCTCAGCGAGCACCATTTCGACGGCAACTGCGCCTATGTGGACCCCGTCAGCTTCGGCGCCGCCCTCGCCGTGGCCACTTCGCGCATTCGCATTGGCTTCGCCGTGGCGCAGATGTCCTTGCACCACCCCATCCGGCTCGCCGAGCAGCTCTCGCTGATCGACCACCTCAGCAAGGGCCGGCTGCTGGTCGGGCTGGGACGCGGCACCGCCTACAACGTCTATGAATACCAGGGCTACGGCATCGACCCGGCCGAGGCGCAGGCCCGGTTCGAGGAGGCCACCGAGATCGTCCTGCGCGCCTGGACCAGCGAGCACGGCTTGCGCCACGAAGGGCGCTTCTGGAACCTGGCCGTGCCCGTGCTGCGCCCGCGCCCGTTCACCCGCCCGCACCCCTTCACGATCCGCGCGGCCTCAGGCGAGGCCTCGATGATCGAGCTGGGGCGGGCTGGCCAGCCCTTCCTAATGAACGTGCAGAGCATCGACACCACCCGCACCCGTATCCAGGCCTGGCGCACCGCGGCGCGGGAGGCCGGGGTGCCGCCCAGCACGGTCGCCGCGTCGCTGGCGGAAAGCTGGGTCTGGCGCAACGTCTTTGTGGCAGACACCGACGCGGAGGCCGAGCGCATCGGCCTGCCCGCCTTCACCGCCATGCAGGACCACCGGGCCGCGATGCGCAAACGGGTGGAGGCCGAGCAGGGCGCCGTCATGCCCGCCCACGGCCTCGCGTTCACCGCGCCGCCGGCCCGGGTGGACCCGCGCCACGCGCTGATCTGCGGCGCACCCGCGACCGTCGCCGTCCAGGTGTCCGAGATCGAGGCGACCGGCGTCGGCGGCCTGATCCTCAACTTCCGCATGGGGCCGATGGCCTATGCCGACGCCGAGCGCAGCCTGACGCTGTTCATGCACCAGGTGGCGCCCCGCGTGGGCAATCGGGCGAAAGCGGCATGACGCCCAGGCTCGCCGCCCGCGTCACCGGCCTGAAACCCTCCGCCACCGTCGAGATGACGGAGCGCGTGCGCGCCGCCCGCGCCGCCGGCCGCCGCATCATCGGCTTGTCCAGCGGCGATCCTGGCCTTGCCACCGACCCGCGCATCATGGCGGCAGCGGAGCGCGCGATGCGTGACGGCGACACACATTACGGCCCGGCCCAGGGCGCCGCCCCCCTTCGCGCCGCTGTCGCGGCCCGCGAGCAGCTGCGCACCGGCGCCGCCTACGACCCCGCCGACATCCTGATCACCCCCGGTGGCAAGTTCGCCCTGCTGACTGCCCTGATGGGCGTCGTCGAGCCCGGCGACGAGGTCCTGGTGCCCGAGCCTGGCTGGGTCAGCTACGGCCCCTGCGTCCGCCTGTGCGGCGGCACCCCGGTCGCAGTCCCCATGCTGGACCACGTGGATGTCGATGCCCTGGCCGCGTCCATCACACCCCGCACCGTCGCGATCATCCTGAACTCCCCGGTCAATCCCACCGCGCGCGTGCTGCCGGCGGATGAGATCGCGGCCGTGCTGGCGCTGGCGGACCGCCACGACCTGTGGATCGTGTTCGATCAGGTCTATTCCGACCTGCTGCACCAGGGCGTCTTCACGGGACCGCAAAGCCTGGGCGGCCAGTCCCGCACGCTGGTGGTGGACAGCTTTTCCAAAACCTTCGGCATGACCGGCTGGCGCCTCGGCTCGCTCGCCATGCCCGCCGGGGTCGCCAAGCCCGTGCAGCGCTTCATGCAGCACTCCGCCTATTGCGTGCCCGGTTTCATCCAGGCGGCTGGCATCGCGGCGCTGGCGCTGTATGACGAGCTGGTGCCGCAATACCGCGCGCTGTTCCGCGACCGCCAGATCTATGCGGCCGGGCGGCTGAACGCGGTGCCGGGCCTGTCGTGCGCCGTGCCGGATGCGGGGTTCTATCTGTTCCCGTCGGTGGGCCCCGACGATGGCAGCGTGGCGGCATCCTGGCTCGACCGGCTGGATGTCGCGAGCGTCCCGGGTTCCGCCTTCGGCCCGGCTGGCGTCGGGCACGTGCGCCTGGCGCTGACGTCGTCGCAGGCGGAGCTGGAGACGGCGATGGACCGCATCGCAAGCTGGGCGCAGCCTTCGCCAAAACAACATTACGCCGGAGGAATTTCACTGCTTCAGGGATGACCTACTCAATCCGCGCCACCGCTCGCGTGCTCAAACCACTGATCCTGTCGAACCCGGTGAAGTCGGCCCAAACGGCCACCGGATTGGCTATATCAACGAAGGCGACAAAGTTGAGTGGATACCAAGCGACGAAGAGCCGAACATCCGCCCGGTCCTGCAGCATCCAGTGATCATCGGGATAGCCTCGGCGGCGTTGTAGTTCCTTGACCTTGAAAATACGGCGGTTGTGTTCGCAAAAGGTGAGGAAGTTCACAAGGCCGCGCTTCGATTTTTCGTCGAACATCTTGTCAGTCCACAAGACGATCACTGAGAAAAGGGCGTCAATCACGGTGCTAAAGAACGCTGGCGCTATGTTGATTTCCTCAAGGCGGTCATCCGTGCGCTGTTGCAGAGTTCGATAGACAGCCATGTATCCTGCCAGTCGTTGAGCCTCGCTTTTTTTGGAACTTGCGATATTCCTCGAAACGTTGCTCGGGTTCGCTGCCAGCTTCCATCAGCGCGGTTTTTCAGGTTGGGAAACCGCCCGCTCCATGAGTTGCCGAATAAACCGCGTGTAGGGGATGCCGCTTGCCTTGGCCCGCTCCTTCACGGCGTCGAGCAAGGGCTGCGGCACGCGCATGTTTAGCTGCGCGGCCTTGCTCTGAAATTCGAACGTCACTGGCTTGAAGCCTGTCAGGTCATATTCCGAGAGGTCGGCCGTATCGACGAACCGCTCGGCCTCTTCATCGGTCCTCAGAGTTGGGATTTTCTTTTTCATAGTGGTCGATCTCCTTGCGATGCATGTACCTGGCGCTGATGGGGCGGATCAGCCGCCCGCCGTCACGCTCCCGGATGGTGAAAATCAGGAACACAGACCGGCCCTGCCGAGTCGTGCCTATGGCCTGAAGCCGCTCCTCGGCTTGCGAGTGTTCGGGGTCTGACCTGACGGCCAGTGGCCCGGTCCTGAACAGGCTGTCGATCTCTGCGACCGAAACGCCGTGTTTCTGGCACTTCTCACGGTTGCCCTCGTCTCAATCGAACCCTGAAAATTCCCCGTTCATGCTTAACACTACGAATGTATATACATTCGTCAACTAAAATCCCCTTCCCTGCCTTCTTCTCCCATGATCGAAGGCGCGCGGGCGCTCGGGCTGTCCCGGCAGCAGACGCTGCGGCTGGTCATCGTGCCTCTCGCGCTGCGGGTCGCCGCCCCGGCGCTGGTGGGCCAGTACGTGCGTATGATCAAATACACCTCCGTCGCCGCCGTGCTGGGCGTGTCAGAGCTGACCGGGCGCGCCTTGCTGGTGAACGCCCGCACGTTCCAGCCGCTGACCATCCTGGGCGGCATCGCGGCCGCCTACATGGTCATCTGCCTATCCCTGTCGCTGCTCGGCCGGTGTCTGCAGCGCCGCCTGGCCTTTGGGCGCACCGTGATCCGGTCGGCATAAGCATGCACGTCGACGGGCCGGCCGACCGCCGAAGTTGGTAGACTGCCCGTACCCTTTGGCCTATGCTGCATTGCACCATAGGAGATTTGCCATGACCCTTCGTACGCTGATGCAGGCGGGCCCTGCCAAGGCTAATGAGTTGTTCTCACGCCTTAGTGAGACCTCGGATACGGCGCTGAAAACCCGTGAACGGCTGTTTACGGAGCTCAAGGCTGGCCTCGAGCAGCACGTTGACCTCGAGGAGCAGCATCTGTTTCCAATTCTGCGCAAGCAGCCGGAGAGCAAAGAACTTGTTACTGCCGCCATCCGGGACAACAAGGAGCTACGTGCTAGACTTGGCGAGCTCGAGGCACTTCCCAAGAACGACCAGACGTTCCTGAGCAAGGTTGCGGAATTGCAGAAGGCCTTCCGCCAACATGCCCGCGACGAGAAGCGGGAGTTGCTGCCAGCCGTCGAAAGGGCGTTGAGCGAGGATCAGGTCCAGAGCATCGTCGGTAAGATAGAGACCACGCTGGCCGAGGCGGACCAGATCCAGCAGGATCAGGCCGAGGAGAAGCGGGTGGCCGCTCGTCAGCAGCGGGAGGAGCGCGATCAGGCCGAGCTGCTGGCCCAGCAGCAGGAAGAGGCCGAGCAGGAGCGGTTGGACGCCGAACGCCGCGGTCAGAGAGCTGCCCGTGCGGCAGCCAAAGCTGCGACTAGAGCGGCCGAGGACGCCGTCGAAATGGCCGCCGAGCGAACCCAGCAGGTCGCCGTAAACGTCGCTGAAGTCGCTCAGCGCGCCACCGAGCACGTGCTGGAGGCCGTGAGCCAGGCGCCCGAGCGCAGCGTTGCTCTGGCTTCGTCCCCGGCCAGGACGGGGATGATCTTCTGGGACATGATGATGGGCGGGATGGGGATCCAGCCTAGCCGCGCCGTCGCCACCCGCGGCACCAACACTTCAGCGCAGGCGCCCCGGCAGGCGCCCCGGCAGGCTCTCGAAAACGAGGAGGTGATCCCGCTCGCCGAGGAGGTCCTGGTGATCGGCAAGCGTACCGTCAACACGGGCACGACCCGTATTCGCCGCTATGTTGTCGAGGCTGCCGTCGAGCAACAGGTGTCCTTGGTGCGGGAGCGCGTGGTCGTCGAGCGGCGCCGGCCGGTGACGAACAACGTCACTGGCGAGGCGCTAACGGAGCTGACCATCGAGGTGATGGAGACGGACGAGGTCCCGGTCGTGGCCAAGAGCGTGCAACTCCGTGAGGAGGTCGTCGTCCGCACCGAACGTACGGAGCACGTCGAGACCGTCCGCGACACCGTTCGGCAGGACGAGGTAGAGATCGAGCGTGCTGCTACGCGCCGACCTGCCCACGCGCGCGGATAGCTTTCCCGGACTGAGCTACGGACGGGCAGTGCACAAGCTGCCTCTCCAGCCTCGGTTACAGTTGCCTTCCGTCCTCAGGCCCGAGAGGGCGGCGTAGGCTGCGTAGTGTTCTCATTCCGAGCGGTACCGGTCCAACGCCGCTCGGTCGATCTCGATGCCAAGGCCTGGTCCCTGCGGCACCTGCACCCAGCCGCCATGCTGAACGATCGGCGATTGCAACACCGTCATCCTGATAGGATGCTCGGAACAATCGAACTCCAGCAGCGGCTCGAGCGGAAACAATCCCGGGGGGTTGTGCGGCAGTGTGGCGATCAGCTGGAGGGAGGCGGCGAGGCCCACTCCCGTACCCCACACATGCGGGTTCACCCGGATTCCGAACGCACTGGCCATGTCGGCGATCTTCTTGCATTCCGAAATGCCGCCCGCGGCGCAGACATCGGGTTGCAGGATGTCGATGGGACGGTCCAGCATGAGGCTCCGAAAGCCCCAGCGCGTGAACTCCGCCTCGCCCCCGGCGATCGGAATGTCCAGCGCGGCGCGCACGTCGCGGTAGCCAGCGAGGTCCTCGGGCGGGACCGGTTCTTCGAACCAGGCGATGTCCAGGTCCTGGATGCTGCGTCCGAGCCGGATCGCGGCCGTGGCGTCGTAGGCGTGGTTGGCATCGACCATGATGGCGATGCCAGGGCCGACTGCGCCGCGGACGGCCCTGCACAGGCGAACGTCCTGTTCCAGGCCGAAGCCGAGCTTCAGTTTTACCCCGGTGAAGCCCTCGGAAACCCGCTGCTGCGCTTCCTCGAGCAGGTACTGCATCGGATCGCCGCTGCGCTTGCGGTAGAAACCCGTGGCATAGGCCTGCACGCGGGTGCGCAAGGGTCCGCCCATCAAGCGATGGATCGGCAGCCCCAGGTGGCGGCCCTTCAAGTCCCACAGCGCGATGTCCACCGCGCTGAGCGCCTCGATCGGAAGGCCTTTCTGGCCGTGGTCGCGCAGCATGTTGTAAAGCGATTGCCAGATCGCCTCGGTCGCCAGCGCGTCGGCGCCGATCAGCAGCGGCCGGTAATGCTGTACGATGGCTGCGGTAAGCCGCGCCGGGCCGAACGCCTCACCCCAGCCGCTGGTGCCGTCTTCGGCAACGATCTCCACCAGCATGGCGCCGCGCCGTTCGTACCAGGCTTGCGAATAGGCAAACGGCTCAGCCAGCCTCGCATCGAGCACGTAGGTCTTGACGTCAGCGATCTTCATGGCTGGGCCGCCTCGCATCCGGGTCGGAAGAACCGGCGATCCTCCGCAGGATGCCGATAAACATCTCATTGGTCGGGCTTGGCACCTCTCCTCGCCGGGTGATGATCCCGGCCTGGCGGCGTACCCGCGCCTGGGGGGTGTCAAGCGGCAGGAGGAAACCTGGATTGCAGACGGCCAGGTGAGCGGCAGCGTGGAATGTAAGATACGTGCTGCCGCGCATCAGCGCGAACTTCAGTGGGATCACATCGGTTTCGATGACCGGGTCCGGCGCCGGCAGGCCCTGGCTGCGAAACAGCAGGTGCAGGCGTTGAACCATGTATGCCGTCGGCGGCGGCATGATCCAGGGATACAGGAGCAGATCCTCCAGCGTCGGGCGTTCGCGGGAATGCAGGGGATGGGCGGCGTCGGCGAACACCCGATACTCGTCGGACAGCAGCGGGGTCGAGGCGAAGGCCGGTTCCAGGCGCGGCGTCTCGGGGACGGCCGCGACCACGACGTCCAGCGTCCTGGCTTTCAGCATCGCCTTCAAGGTGTCGTCGCCACCGCCGACCACCTGCACGCGAACGCCGGGTCGGGTCGCGCATAACTGGGCAATCGCGTCCGGCACGATCGCCTCCTGCCATGATGGGCCGACGCCGATGCGGACGAGGCCGGTGATGCCGCGGCGCAAAGCGTCGATCTCGTCCCGTGCTGAAATCTGCGATCGCTTCAGCTCCCGCGCGTGGCGAAGCAACGACTCTCCATAGGTGGTCAGCGTGACGCCCCGCGCCTGCCTGACAAACAACGGGACGCCGAGCGAATCCTCGAGCCGCCGCACCGCCTTGGTCAGCGCGGGCTGCGTGACCTGAAGCGTGTGGGCGGCGGCCCGCAGGCTGCCCGCGTCCACCACCCTGAGGAAGTAATCGAGGTTCCTGAACTCCACCCAAACCTCCGACCGATTACCTCGAGTAATCGGTGATCTTCTTGATTGAGCTTGGCATCCCGGCATGAGGGGGTCAACATCGGCGGGTCCAGACAAGAGCGCCCCGGCTCGTCGCCGACGACGAGACAGACCGACGACGAGACAGACCGGCGCCGAAAAAGGGGATCCGCCGATGATTACGGTTCCGCGTCGCGCCGTTCTGCTCGGTTTGGTGGGCGGCGCTGCGATGCTGGCCTCCGGTCCGGGGGCGCAAGCCGCCGGCACGGAGATGGCCGGTCCCGCGGATATCGATCTGGCGCGCGCCAAGACCGAGGGCAAAGTGGTCCTCTACACCAGCCTCGATACCCAGATCGTGGACGCCATCAACGCCGCCTTCACCGCCCGCTACGGCATCACCGTCGAATACTTCCGGGGCGGCTCGGCCGATGTCACGTCCAAGGTGCTGGCGGAAGCCGACGCGTCCCGGATCCAGGCGGACGTGGTGGACGCATCCGATCTCGCGGCGCTGCTGGTCATGAAGGATCGCGGCCTGTTGAAACCGTTCCGGTCCGCAGCATTCGCCGCGATCGCCCCCGAACTGCGCGACCCCGGCGGAACCTGGATCGCCGACCGGCTCACTCAGTGCGTGCTGCAGTACAACACGAAGGAGTTCGGCGCCAAGCCGCCCGCGCGCTGGACAGACCTGGCGCAGCCAGCGATGCGAGGGCGGCTCGCCTTCTTCAGCAGTGCCAACGGGGACGGGGCTCCGCGGCTCTATACGCTCGCCAAGGCGTTCGGCTGGGATTTGCTGAAGGCCTTCGCCGTTAACCGGCCGTTGCGCGTGCAGACCCCGCAGCTGGTCACCCAGGTGCTGGAGAGCGGCGAGCGCGGCGCCGCCTTTCTCACCAACGACAATATCGCGTGGCGATCGAAGCGGCAGGGCCGGCCGACCAACTATGTGTTCCCGGCGGAAGGGGTCCCCACCGAACCCGGCGCCTTCGGCCTGCTTCAAGCCTCCGCCCGTCCGAATGCCGCGATGTTGTTCCATGAGTGGTGGATGGGCAAGGAGGGCCAAGAGATCCTGGTCCAAAGCGGCAAGTATTCGAGCCGCGCCGACGTTGCGCCGCCAGAGGGCGCGCCGCCACTATCGTCGCTGAAGCTGCTCACGCTGGACTACGCGGAATACCGGCGCGACCGCACCAAGATACTGGAACAGATGACGGACGTCTTCGGGGGCGAGTGGGGGATATAGTGCTCCGACGCATTCGGAAGTGGACCGATTCAGCCAGCGCCCTGAGGCGGGCGTTGGCAGCGGGTCACTAGCGTTGTCGGGTCCCGGCCTGCGTTGGGCCAGGCGGAACGGGCCGGCCGCCATTGTGCTCGGCACGGCGGTTGGGCTGCTGCTGCTTCTGGTCGCCTACCCGCTGCTCTGGCTGCTGCTCGGCGCGCTCGGATTGCCGGACCGCTTTGGGTTCGACACCTTCACGCGGGCCTATGCGCGGCCGCAGAACCTGTGGCCGCTGGCGAACACGGTCATATTGGCTGTCGGCTCCGGGCTGCTCAGCGTCATGTTCGGCGTGCCGCTGGCCTGGGCAACGGCGCGCAGCGACATGCCGCTGCGCCGGGTCGTGCGGGCCTGCGTCGCACTGGCCTACATCACGCCGCCTTACCTGACGGCGCTGGCCTACATCATCCTGCTGGGGCCGGACGCCGGCTACTTGAACCGGCTGCTGCGGACGGTGATCGACGTCCGCTCCGGCCCTTTCGACATCTTCAGCATGGGCGGCATCGTCTTCGTCATCGGGCTGCACGTCTTCGCCTATGCTTTCTTCCTGACCGATGCCGCCTTGCGTTCGGTGGACGCCTCGCTCGAGGAGGCCGCGCAGTTGGCCGGGGCGACGCGTTGGGACCTGATCCGCCGCATCAATCTGCCCCTGGTGGCGCCCGCGATCACCGGGGGTGCGCTATTGGCAGCGGTGGACTCGATGGCGCTGTTCGGCCCACAGGCCATCCTCGGCATCCCCGGCCAGGTCGCTTTCCTGCCGACCCGCATCTATGGGGTGCTGGGCGGCTACCCGCCTCGCTGGGGCGAGGCTTCGGCGCTCTCGCTGATGCTGGTAATGCTGACCTGCGCCGGACTGCTGCTGCAGCGGGGCTACCTCGAGCGCCGGTCTTACGTCACGATCGGCGGCCGGGGCGTGCGCGTGCAACTGCTGGCGCTCGGCAGATGGAAATACCCGCTGCTCGCATTCTGCCTCGTCGTCGTCCTGCTGGCCGCCATCGCGCCGGTCGGCGTGCTGGTCATGGCGGCCTTCAGCCGGAGCTGGATCGAGCCCTTCGCCGTGTTGACCCTGGCGAATTTCCAGTCCGCCCTGTTCGATGACCAGGTCGCCGTGCGCGGCATCGTCAACAGCGTCCGCCTGGCGACGGCAGCGGCGCTGGCCGCCATGATGCTGGGAACGGCGGTCGCCTATATCGACCTGCGGACGCGAATCCGCGGCCGCCGCCTGCTGGACTACTTGGCGATCCTGCCGCTCGGCCTACCCGGCACCGTCATGGCAGTCGGCGTGCTGCAGGCATTCATACGTCCGCCCTTCGCCCTCTACGGCACCATCTGGATCCTGCTCGCGGCCTATGTGGCCCGCTTCGTCCCGCTCGCGACCCGTGGGGCCAATGGCGCCTTGCGGCAGATCGATCCTTCGCTGGAGGAGGCGGCGCGGATCACCGGGGCCAGCTGGCTGGGCAGCGTGCGGCTGATTCTGCTGCCCTTGGCACAACCGGGCCTACTGGTCGCCTTCCTGCTGGTGTTTATACCGGCGTTCAGCGAGCTCAGCGCCACGATCCTGCTCTATACCGGCGGCACGGAGACGATCTCGGTCGCCATCTTCCGCCTGAACGACCTCGGCCGGCTGGAAGTCGTCGCCGCACTCGCCGTGTTCACCATCGCGGTGGTCATGGGCGTGAGCCTGCTGCTGACCTGGGCTTCGGGCCGCACGGGCGCGCGGCAGGTGCCGTAATGGCCTTCCTTGAGCTCCGGGGACTGACCAAGCGGTTCGGATCCCATACCGCGATCCAAGACATCACGTTGGACATCGCGGAGCGGGAGTTCGTGACGTTCCTGGGCCCTTCGGGCTGCGGCAAGACCACCACCCTGCGGCTGATCGCCGGGTTCATGGCGCCGGACCAGGGCACGATCCATGTCGCCGGGCGCGCACTCTCTGCGCCGTCCGACGTCGTGCCGCCGGAGCAGCGGCGGATGGGTATGGTGTTCCAGAACTATGCGATCTGGCCGCATATGACGGTGCTCGGCAACATCGCTTTCGGTCTGCGGCTGGCGCGGCTGCCGAAGCGCGAGATCGCCAGCCGCGTGGCGCGCATCGTGGCGGCAGTGGGACTGGAGGGGCTCGAGGATCGCCACGCCGCCCAGCTCAGCGGCGGCCAGCAGCAGCGCATCGCCCTCGCGCGGTCCCTGGTGCTGGAGCCGTCGATCCTCATGCTGGACGAGCCGCTATCCAACCTGGATGCCAAGCTGCGCGAACGGCTGCGCGACGAGATCAAGGCCCTGCAGCGCCGGACCGGCATTACCTTCATCTACGTAACCCACGACCAGGCCGAGGCCATGGCGCTGTCCGACCGCATCGCGGTGTTCGATCGCGGGCGCATCGAGCAGGTCGGCGTGCCGCGTGACATCTACGACCAACCCGCCAATCTGTTCATCGCCGACTTCATGGGCCAGGTGAACCGGCTGCCCGGCCGCGTCGTGGAGCAATCCGCCGGGCTGGCCCGCGTCGATGTGGCCGGCCATGTGTTCCGGGCGGTGCCGTCACCGGGTCTGGCCTCCGGGGCCGTCAAGGCCACGGTCGCGATCCGGCCGGAGGCTATCCGGATCGGCCCTGCGCACTCGAACGATGAGGCAAACCAGTTCGAGGGCACCGTGACCCAGGCGACGTTCCTGGGCAACGCCATGGATTACATCGTCGATATTGGCGGCGCGATCCTGCGGGTGCAGGGCGGGCCGCAGGATCCCCATGCCGCCGGCGACCGCGCGTGCCTGACCATCCCGGTCCGGCGCTGCGCCGCCATGCCCGATGCAAACTGAACAGGAGAACGAGGATGGCCGGACAGAACGTGCTTTTCATCATCTCGGACGAGCACAGCCGGCAAGTACTGGGTGCTTACGGGAACACGGTGATCCAGACGCCGAACCTCGACCGGCTCGCGGCCGAGGGCACCCTGTTCGAGAATGCTTACTGCAACTGCCCGATCTGCGTGCCTAGCCGGGCCAGCTTCGCCACCGGGCGCTACGTCCACGAGATCGGCACTTGGGACAACGCGATCCCTTATACCGGTACGCCGCCCTCCTGGGGACACCGGCTACACGATACCGGCCACCGCTGCGACTCTATCGGCAAGCTGCACTACCGCGGCAGCGACGACCCGAACGGGTTCGATAACGAGATCCTGCCGCTGCACGTGCTGAACGGTGAAGGCGACGTGCAGGGCATGCTGCGCCGTCCGCCGCCGGTCCGGTCCAGCACCAAGCAACTGGCCGGCGACGCAGGGCCGGGTCAGTCCACCTATCTCCAATATGACGCAAACATCCGCGACGAAGCGGTACGCTGGCTGCAATCCGTCGCGGCGCAGCCGCCGGACAAGCCGTGGTGCTTGTTCATCTCCATGGTGTGCCCCCATTTCCCGCTGGTCGCACCGGCCCGATTCTTCAACCTGTATCCGCTGCAATCGCTGCCGCTGCCGCGGCTGGACCAGCCCGGTGACTTCCCCGACCACCCCGTGCTGCGCAAGCTGCGGGAGGTGCAGAACTACCAGGACCATTTCCGAGATGAGGCGCATGTCCGCACCGCGCTGGCGGCCTATTACGGCATGGTGTCCTACCTGGACGACAATATCGGCCAGGTGCTCGCGGCGCTCAGCGCGGCCGGGCTCGAGCAGGACACACTTGTGGTGTACACCAGCGACCACGGCGACAACCTCGGTACGCGAACGTTCTGGGGCAAGTCCAACATGTACGAGGAAGCCGCCGGGGTGCCACTGCTCATGCGCGGGCCGGGGGTACCGCGTGGGCATCGGGTGCGGACGCCGGTGTCGCTGGTGGACGCCTTTCCGACCATCCTGCAGGCGATGGGGGAGGAGCAGGCCATCGACCGGGACCTGCCTGGCCGCTCATGGCTGCAACTGATGGAGGGCGAGGACCCGGACCGCACAGTGCTGTCGGAATACCATGCCGTCGGATCGCTGACCGGCATCTTCATGGTCCGGTTCGGCCGTTACAAATACGTGCACTACGAGGGCTACCGGCCGCAACTGTTCGACCTCGAGGCCGATCCGGGCGAGACCAAGGACCTGGCGGTCCTGCCGGGCCACGACGCCATTCTGGCCGAGGGTGAGCGGCGGCTGCGCGCCATCTGCGACCCGGCCGAGGTTACTGCCCGCGCCTTCACCGACCAGGAGGCACGGATCGCCGCCCTGGGCGGCGACCAGGCCGTGCGGGAGCGGGGCAGCTATCCCTACACGCCAGCGCCGGGCGAGGCGCCGCGCTTCGCGTGACAGGACGAATCCTGGCGTTGTTGCTTCGGTACTGGCAACTCTTATTCTCGCGCTACCTGATCGTGCTGATCATCTCCCTGCTGCTCATGATCCTCTATATCGCGCTCAGGCGGGACTATGTCTGACCCGGACCTACGGCTCATGAGAGGCAGGACATGCGGCTGATCTACGTCCTGTTCGACAGCCTGAACCGCCACGCTCTTGGCTGCTATGGCGGGCGGGAGGTCGCAACGCCGAATTTCGATGCGCTCGCCGCCCGTGCCGTCACCTTCGATACGCACTATGTCGGCAGCTTGCCCTGCATTCCGGCGCGGCGGGACCTGCACACTGGCCGCCTCAACTTCCTGCACCGCGCCTGGGGGCCACTGGAGCCGTTCGACAACTCCTTCCCGGACATACTGCGCAGCAAGGGCGTCTATTCGCACCTGGTGACGGACCACTACCACTATTTCGAGGATGGCGGGGTCGGCTATCACGGCCGCTACTCTTCCTGGGAGTTCTTCCGCGGGCAGGAAAAGGACAAGTGGAAAGGCGTGGTGACGCCCCCCTTCGAACGGTTCCGGGCTACCTACCATCCCAGCCAATACGATGGCTCGACCGACCCAAACGCCAGCATGCCCTACTACGTCTCCCGCGAATACATCCGCACGGAGGTCCAGTTCCCGATCGCACTGTGCACCGAGGCGGCGCTCGAGTTCCTTGAGACCAACCGGCGCGCGGACAATTGGGTGTTGCACCTGGAATGCTTCGATCCACATGAGCCGTTCTTCGCGGCCGAGCGGTTCCGCGACGGGCTGCAGACCGGTTATCAGGGACCAGTGCTGGATTGGCCCCGCTACGGACGGGCCGATTACCTGCTGCAGGAACAGGCGGAGCTACGGGCCAATTACTTCGCGCTGCTGAAGATGTGCGACGCCTATCTCGGCCGGGTGCTGGACTGGATGGATGCGACCGATGCCTGGTCCGACACCGCGATCATCCTGTCCACCGACCACGGATTGCTGCTTGGCGAGCACGAATACTGGGGCAAGAACCGGCCGCCCTTCTACGACGAGGTCGCGCATATCCCGCTGATGATCCATCATCCGGATTTCGCCTCGCAGGCGGGAGCGCGACGCCGCGCCTTGACGCAGACGATCGACCTGATGCCGACCATCCTCGACATGTTCGAAGCACCGCCGCCGGCCGAGGTGCGCGGCCGTTCCCTGATGCCGCTGCTCGGGCGCGAGCAGGCCGTGCGCGAGGCGGCGCTCTATGGGCAGTTTGGCGGTGCCACCAATGTCACCGACGGCCGCTTCACCTATCTGCGTTACCCGCAGGCAGGCGCGCCGGACGACCTGTTCCACTACACCCTGATGCCTACGCACATGCGGACGTTCTTCGAGGCGGTCGAGCTGGAAGCGGCCAGCCTCGCACCACCATTCGACTGGACGAAGGGCCTAAAGGTCCTGAAGGTCCCTGTGGTGGAAGGCGCCGCGGCCAACATGGTCCGGCGCTACCCGCTGCTCGAAGCGAGGACCGTCCTGTTCGACGTCCAGGCGGACCCGGCGCAGCGGGATGCGCTCTGCGCGCCGCAGGAGGAAGCGCGGCTGATAGGGCTGATGCGCGACGCCATGCGCCAGCATGACGCGCCGCCGGAAGCCTTCGCGCGGTTGGGCCTGTCGCCGTGACCGCCGCCGGGTCAGGTTGGCCCGCTTGCCAGCTCCGCCTCCCGACGCTGCGTGACCCGCAACATGACGTCGTGCAGCAGGTAGGCGAGGCGGCTGCGGCACCAAGGCTGTCCCGAGAGCGGATCGTACTCGCGCGGCATCACCATCCCCTCCGGCCCGGGGGCGGCGAAACCGGGCCGCCGCAACGTCTCCACGCACCGGAACAGGTGGTCGGCGGACGCCACCACGCCGACGGTGCCGAGCGCCGCCGGGTTCCATTGGCGGGCGATCTGTGCGACGACGCCGGACGTGCTGAAATAGACGGGCTCGACGCGCTCATCCTGCGCCGGGTAGATCGCGGTGACCGCCTCGGCCGGAACCCGGCTGCCGATCGCCTCCGCGGTCTCCCACTGCGCGAAGATGCGGCCGCCGGACACGCCATGCAGCAGCGCCGCGGCATCAGCGAGCTGCTCGTTGACAGGCCCGGGTGCGCGGTTGCCGTTCGGCAGCATGCGGTTTCCGAAGGTGAACGCGATGATGCTTTGAAGGTGCGGTTGCGCGACGGTCGGCGCAGTCCAGGCAAGGCCGCAATCGCAGGGCGCCGCGGCGAGTTCGCTCGCAATCGAGGGTTCCCCGAGCTCTGTGACCAGATGGCGCATGACAATCCTCGTGACATCCTCGCGCGGACTCATCAGCATCACCCCTTCATCGATTGCGGCGGCAGCAAGATGGAGCGTCACGACGCCTCGGTTACAGGGGCTAGCTTGTCGCGTTAGGTCAAGAACAGTCGGGAGGAGGACACATGAAGGGCAAGATGCCAACTCTGCCTCGACGGCAGGTTCTGGGCGCCGGTGCTGCAGCCGGCGGCCTGCTGCTGCTGCCCGGCAAAGCGCCCGCTCAGGGCGGCCGGCGGCCGCTCGAGGGCGTTACGCTGAATGTGTCATGCTGGAGCGCCGCTTATCCGAAATACCTCGCCGACTACATCCCGGAGTTCGAGAAGGCGACCGGCGCGAAGGTCAACTACGAGACGCCATCCTTCCCCATCTACAACCAGCGCATGGACCTCGAACTGTCCACGGGCAGTTCGGCCTACGACGTGGTCAACGTCACCTTCATCTTCATTGGACGCTGGATCAGCGCCGGCTGGGTGACACCGCTGGACGAGTTCATCTCGGACCCGAAGAAGACGCCGGCCGAATGGGATGCGGCCGATTTGCTGCCGGGCCTCTCAAACGCGTTCAAGGACAAGGCGGGCCGCGTTCATGCGATACCCTGGATCGCCGACGTCTACATGGCGGGCGCGGCACGCCACGATCTGATCCAGCAGGCCGGCCACAAGATGCCCGACGACTTCGAGCAGCTCGAAGCGGTGGTGAAGGCAGTGAACGGCAAGAACGGCATCCCGGGCTTCCTGTGCGAGAACCATTACGGCTGGACCTGGCCCGCCTATCTGCAGGGCTTCGGCGGCAACGTATTCCGCAACCCGCCCGACGACCCCATGCCGATGCTGGACAGCGCCGAGGCGGTGGAAGCCGCCGATTACTTCAGCCGTCTGCTGCGGGAATACGGGCCGGACGGGGTGTTGTCCTACACCTATGACCAGGTCGTCAGCACACTGAAGCAGGGCCGGGCCAACTACTCCACGAACAACGAGATGTTCCTCGTGCAGATAGCCGCCAAGGACAGCAAGGTCGCGTCCACCTGCGCCTTCTCGCTGATGCCAGCCGGTCCGAAGGGGCGGTTCCCGCAACTGGCAACCCATGGCTGGGGCATTCCCCGGGGCTCGAAGAACAAGGAAGCCGCCTGGGAGTTCATCAAGTGGTCCACGTCCAAGGAGATGATGGGCCGCATGTTCGCCGAGCGTGGCTACAGCTCGGTGACGCGGCGCTCGGTCATCGAGGCCCCGGCGTTCAAGCAGAGCCTGATGCTGAACGGGTACGACGTGGCCCAGCTCTACCTCGAGTCCGTGGAGCAGGGCGGGAAGGGCCACATGGCGTACCGGACCGTCGCGGTCTATCCGCAGGTCGATCGTGAGATGGACGCCGCGATCCAGGCCATCGTGTCGAAGCAGAAATCGGCGAAGGAGGCCATGCGGACGGCCCAGGCGAACGCGATCGACCAGATCAAGCGCGCCGGGGTGAAGCTCTGACAGCCTGTTTGCGACATCGGGCGAGCCGGCCCGGTGGTGCGCGCCGAAGCTGGCCGTCAGCGCCGGAAATCCCTCGCCGCTCCTCGGCCGCCGATGTCTCAAACAGGCTCTGAGCGCCGGGTGAGGGCCGCCCGAGGCTGGGAAGCCGAGCGCAGGCGTGCCTTCCTGCTCGGGCTCGCGCCCGCGCTGCTGGTGCTGGCTGCCATGACAGTCTTGCCGGCGATCTACCTCGTCGTCACGAGCCTGACGCCCTTTACGCCGGTCAACCCGCAAACTGGCCTCGATTTCTCGGAGCCGCTGCAGAACTACCGTGCCGCGTTCCAGGATTCCCGCTTCTTGCGGTCGGTCTGGATACAGGTGCAGCTCTCCGCGGTAACCGTGGTGTTGCAGCTCCTCATCGGCCTCGGCCTGGCGCTGCTGCTCGATGTTCCGTCCCGCTTGCTGGAAGCGGTGCGGACCGCTTTCCTACTGCCGATGGTGCTGCCGCCGATTGTCGTCGCGATCATCTGGAAGGTGATCTACGCCCCCGATATCAGCCCGCTGCATCGGATGCTGCGACTGATCGGCCTGCCGGTCCGGTCGCTGGTCACCAATGCCGATACCGCCTTATGGGCGGTCGCCGTCGCCGATACATGGGAGTGGTTTCCTTTCACCCTGCTGATGATGCTCGCCGCGCTGCAGATGGTGCCGAAGGAGCCGATCGAGGCGGCGCAAATTGACGGCGCAAGCCGATTGCAACTGTTTTGGTTCGTCCGGCTGCCGTTCATCGAGCAGACGCTGCTGGTCACCGCCCTGTTCAGGGTAATCGACAGCATCAAGGCGTTTCCGCTGATCTACGTGTTGACCGATGGCGGGCCAGGCCGGGCCACCGAGGTCACCAACTACTATGCTTTCGTGCAGACCTTCAATTTCTCCTACTGGGGATACGGCAGCGCGATCGCCACCCTCCTGGTAGCCGGCGTGTTCCTGCTGAGCTGGATCGTCGGGCGGTTCGGGCAGGATGGCATCGACCACTGAACGCGCGCGCCGCGCGCCACGTCGGCGCGACCGCGCGATGGTCGTCCATGCGGTGGCGCTCGTGCTGCTGCTGGTGGTGCTCTTGCCTGTGCTGTGGATGCTCCAGATGTCGTTCAGGCCGAGCGACGCGATACTGTCGCCGGAGCTCACATTCACGCCGACCCTCGATAACTACCGCGCGCTTTGGACCGGCAATTTCCCGGGCTCGTTTGGCAACAGCCTCGCCGCGAGCGTGATATCGACGCTGCTCTCGCTCCTGCTTGGGGTGCCGGCGGCCTATTCGCTGTCGCGCTGGCGGTTCCGCGCCCGGCGGCGGATCGCGCTGTGGATCCTGGTCACGCGGATGGCGCCGCCGATCGCGTTCACCATACCGTTCTTCCTTGCCTTCCGCTTCCTGCATCTGCTCGATACGGTTGCCGGCTTGGTCCTGATCTACCTGACGTTCAACCTGGCGCTCGTGATCTGGACGATGCGGAGCTTCTTCAGCAGTATTCCGCGCTCTCTGGAGGAGGCGGCGTGGACCGATGGCGCCGGCGTGTGGCAGACCTTCCTGCGGGTCACCATGCCGCTCTCCGCACCCGGGCTCGCCGCGACGGCGATCCTGTGCTTCATCCTGTCGTGGAACGACTTCTTCTACGCCTTGATCCTGACCCGCACCAACGCAATGACGGCGCCGGTCGCAATCGTCAATTTCATGCAGTACGAGGGTTGGGAGTGGGGCAAGATCGCAGCCGCGGGCACGCTCGTGATGCTGCCCGTCGTGCTGTTCACGCTAGTCGTCCGTAGTTACCTCGTACAAGGCATCATGGCGGGCGGGATAAAGGAGTAAGCAGTCCGGCGACGGGTCTCTAGATGGCTCGTCTCGAATGCTGTTTCGCGGTGGCCCGCGTCTGCTTGCGCCATCTTCGCCTTATATGTTTGCCTGAGCGAGGACCATCTGCGACGCACGCTCGCCGACCGCGATCGATGGCGCGTTGGTGTTGGACGAGACGATGAAGGGCATCACCGAGGCATCTGCGACCCGCAACCCGTCCACGCCACGGACGCGGCATTCCGGGTCCACCACGGCACCGGGATCCCCTCCCATCCTGCACGTCCCGACCGGATGGTATGACGTCTGCCCCTTGGCGCGAATGTAGTCGAGCAGCGCATCGTCCGTCTCGATCGCCGGCCCGGGAAGGGTCTCCTCGATCAGGAAGCGCTGCAATGCCGGCTGGGCCGCGATCTTCCGTGCCAGCCGCGCCCCGCGAATGGCGGCCTCGCGGTCGGGCCGCGCGGCCAGGTAATTGGCGACGATACGGGGCTTTGCTTGCGGATCGGGCGTCGCAGCGTGCACCGAACCGCGCGACTCCGGATAGAGCTGGAAAAACCCGATCGAGACGCCGGTGAACCGGTCCACGCCCATTCCCGCGGCCTCCGCAGTCCGGTCGGCCGAGGTGATCTTATGGAACTGCAGCTTCATGTCGGGGTAGGGCACGTCCGGTGACGTCCGTGCCAAGGCATGCACGGTCGCCGTCGACCCGGCGAACAGCCCGGTGCCGCGCAACTGGTATTCCATCCAGGCCCGAGGCCCGTGAAGCCAGGGCCGCCGCAAGAGGTCGTTCACCGTAACGAGCCCGCGTGCCCGGTAGTTGATCCTGACATGGTAATGGTCGGACAGGTTCTCGCCGACGCCCGGCAGGTCGGCCACGACAGCAATGCCGAGGCTGCGCAACCGGCCGGCGTCGCCCACGCCCGACAGCTCCAGCAGGTGCGGCGACTGGATTGCCCCGGCGGCAAGGATGATGTCGTGCCGCGCCGCGGCAAAATGAGGCTGCCCGTCCCGCACGTAGTCGACGCCCACCGCACGCCGCCCCTCGAATACGATCCGCTGGACGTAAGCGTTCGTCTCGGCCCGCAACCCGGGGTTCGCGGCCAGCGCCGGCCGAAGGTAGGCGATGGAGGTGCTGCAGCGGACGCCGTTGCGGGTCGAGAGTTGCAGCTTCGAGACCCCTTCGTGACGCGCCCCGTTATAGTCGGGATTGGCCGGGATGCCGGCGCCGACGCAGGCGGCAATGAAGGCCTCCGTGGCGGGATCGCCCTCGGCAACCCGCTGCACCGAGATCGGCCCCCCGCGCCCGCGCACGGCGACGTCGCCCGCAGGGAAGTCTTCGGTTGCCCGCATCACGGGCTCCACCGACCGCCAATCCCAGCCGTGGCAGCCCGCGTCCCGCCATTCGTCATAGCGCGCGGGATCGCCGCGAGACCAGATCATGCCGTTTACCGAGCTCGAGCCGCCGAGCACCTTGCCCCTTGGCCAGTACATGCGCCGGTTCTGCGCGCCCGCCTCGGGCTCCGTCTCGAATGCCCAGACCACGCGCTCATCGCGGATGATCCGGCCGATGCCGAGCGGGATTTGCAGCCAGCGGCCTTGGTCCGCGCCGCCCGCCTCCAGCAGCAGCACGCGCCGTCCGGCCGTGGACAGCCGCGCCGCAAGCACGCATCCGGCCGACCCGGCGCCGATCACGACGTGGTCCCAGGTACCCGCATCCGCCGCTGCCGTTCGCCGGGTCTCACTCGTCATCACTTGCTCCTCAAAGTGGTCCGGTTCAGCACGGTAACGATCCCGCGTCCGGGATCGACCTCGACGATGTCGCCGAGGCGAAGCACCCGGGTGATGTCGTCCTCGAACCGGTCCACCAGCGCGACATCGCCGAAGGCTGCCCCCTGCGCGATGATCGGGTTGACACGGTTGAACAGCAGCGCGAGCGGCACGATGCCTCGCGCTGCCATCTCGTGCAGCATCCAGGCCGTGGCGACGCCGCCCTTCGAGGTGTTCAGCGCCAAGACCTTGCCGGCATAGGAATGGCCGAACAGCTTGTGCGCCGGGCGCGAGAACACGCCGGCCTTGCGGTCCAGGTCGTAGCGCGCGCTGAACCCGTCATCGGCCACCAGCACCGGGCCGGTCACGATCGGGCCGATCCCCTCATGGCAGCGGAGAACCAGCGGCATCAGGTGATCCTCCCGGCCACGGCAGAGGCGATGCACTGCTCGGTCGAAGCCAATGTCGGCTCGTAGCCGTAGCCGGCGATGATGTTGACGAGCTTGGCGGAGTTGGTCAGCAGCCTGCGCCATCCATTGGCCTCGGCCATCTCGCGCGCGTAGCTCTGGTAGAAGCACACCCCCTCCAGCACGACGGCCCCGGCGGCTTCGATGCGCCGGGTCAGGCCCATACGGTCGGCGGCCGACTTGTTCTCGGGCGAGGTGGCGACCAGGGTGGTCGTGTGCGGGGCGATGGTCTTGCCGTCCAGCAACGCCGCCAACTCCTCCAGCTCGAAAAGGGATAGCTGGGGAGCCGCGAACACCACGACGTCCACCCGGTCCCCAGGTGCTGCATACTGGGCGTAGAAGCCGCGCAGATCGCCCGCGCTGATCACCGCCGGCTCCGGCGGAGGGCCGCCGAAGGCTTCGGCCGATGTCGAGGCCTCAGGCGTGAGGCCGGGGATGTGGAACATCGCCGCGGAACCGTAGCTCGCGAGCGCCGCACCGAAATGCTTGAGCGCATCGGAGCTAGGGACCTCGGCAAACCCCTCGATCACCGGCACGTCCCAGTAGCTGTTCACGATGCGCCCGACCAAGCCGCCGAGCGCACCCCAGTCGCTCAGCGACTGCGGCTCGGCCTCTATGACGATGCGCTTCGTCCCGCGCCGGTGCCGGTCGAGGTGGAAGCCGTAACGGGGCGTCCGCCCGGTGAGGCCGGCGGCGAGCGCGGAGGGCCCGCCCTCGAAGTTGCTCCGCGCGCCGAACACCGCGTTCGAGTAGATCACGACCCCTGTGTCCCCAAAGGCCATGTGCTCGCCGCGCACTGGCGGCATGATCGTCTGGTAGTTGATGCAGGTATTCGTCATCAACACGCCGAGTGCCTCGAAGGCCGCGACGGCCCGTCGCTCCAGCACGGCCAGGTCTTCGCCGATCTTCAGCCGTCCATAGGCGGCGAAGTCCACGCCGCGCGGGTCAGTGATCGTCGGCACGCGAACCCGGCGGTGGTCCGGCGCGGTATCGGCGAGACGCTCCAGGAACAGGATGCCGGCTTCGCCCAGCGACTCGGAATCGGCCATGATGTGCGCCTGACGCACTGGGACGAGGTCCTCGGCATCGAAGAAGCGGCCGACTTTGATCTGGTGTTCGATGGCCCATCGGCAGGGCTCGCCGAACTCGCCCGCCCGCATCGTCTGCTCAATCTCCGTCAGTCGCATGTCCGGCTCCTGGGTGGGGGTCCAGCCGCTGTCCGGTCGGACTGAAGAAATGCAGCTTCGCCGGGTCGATCTGCAGATGCACGGCCTCGCCCTCGGCGAAGCGCCGCACCTGGTACGACCGTGCCTTGATCGCAACGCCACCCAGCCTGAGATCGACGATCACGCTGTCGCCAAGCAACTCGCTCAGTTCGACCGTGGCGGGCAGCCCTGTTGCCCCGAACGCGATATCGCCCGGCCGAACGCCTAGGGTCACGACCTGCTGGCCGGCGGGCAGCCCCGAGGGGAGCGGGAGAAGCTGCCCGGCGACCTCGATCGCATCCGGCAGCAGCTTGGCTTCCAGCAGGTTCATCGGCGGGCTGCCAAGAAAGCCGGCGATCGACGCGGTTGCGGGGCGGCCGAACACCTCCTCCGGCGTTCCCGTCTGCACGATCCGCCCGTCCATGAAAATCGCCATCCGGTCGGACAGCGACATCGCCTCCTCCTGGTCGTGCGTGACGTAGATCGCGGTCACGTCCAGCGCCCGCTGCAGTTGCTTCAGTTCGGTGCGCGTCTGCATGCGAAGCCGGGCGTCCAGGTTCGACAGCGGCTCGTCCAGCAGGAACAGACGCGGCGAGCGGACGATCGCACGGGCGAGGGCGCAGCGCTGCTGCTGGCCGCCGCTGAGCTGCCCTGGCCGCCGGTCCAGCAGATGCCCGATGCCGACCCGCTCCGCGGCTTGCTGCACCTGGCGGTCGATCTCTGCTCGCGTCGTGTTCACCATCCGAAGCGGGAAGGCGATGTTTCCGCGCACCGACATGTGCGGATACAGCGCGTAGCTCTGGAACACCATCGCGGCATCGCGGTCCCCGGGGGAGACATGGGTCACGTCGCGGCCATCGACGTACACCGCGCCGGAGTCCGGCATTTCCAGTCCGGCGATGATGCGCAGCGTCGTCGTTTTGCCCGACCCGGATGGCCCGAGGAGCGAGAAGAACTCCCCGGGCCGGATCACGAGGTCGATGCCGTCCAGCGCCTGGAACTGGCCGAACCGCTTGCCGATGCCGCGCAGGGCCACCTCGCCGAGCCGGTGCTCTCGTGACTTGGGTGCGGTCATTGGCGGGAAACGCCCTTCACGGCACCGAAGGTGAGACCCTTCACGATATGCCGCTGGGCCAGCACGCCGAGCAGGATGACCGGTGCCATCGCGATCAGCGCCGCGGCCGACACGCGCGCCCATTGGGTCTGTTCGAGGGAGATGAAGTTGAACATCGCGACCGTGACCGGCCGGACCGTCCGGCCTCCCAGCACGACTGCGAACAGGAACTCGTTCCATGCATTCAGGAACACGAAGACGAGGGCGACCGAGATGCCGCCGCCCACTTGCGGCAGGATGACGTACCACATCGCCTTGAAACGGCTGGCGCGGTCGATCAGCGCGGCCTCCTCCATCTCCCGCGGAATCTCCTCGAAGTAGGAGACCAGCATCCAGATCCCGAATGGCAATGAGAATGATACGTAGACGACGATCAGGCCGGAATAGGTATTGAGCAGCGACAACTGACTGAAGATCAGGAAATACGGGATGACAAGGCCGATCGGCGGCAGCATCTGCGTGGCCAGGATATAGAAGCCGAGCGGGCGCCGCGCCCGCAGCCGCAGGCGGGCCAACGCATAGGCGGCCGGGACAGCGAAGGCCATCGTGAGCAGCGTCGTCACGACCGTCAGGATGGCGCTGCTCTTCAGGTTTGGCAGGATGCTGTTCGATCCCTGCAGCACGTTGGCGTAGTTGGCCAACGTCGGCGCGAAGGCTGCGATCGGCGGGTACGCGAGGACGTCGCGCTCGGTCTTGAGCGACGTCACCGCGCCCCACACCACCGGAAACGTCCAGCAGCCCAGAAACACGATCAGCGTGGCCGCGCCGGCGAGGCGGCCGGCGAGCCTGCCGATCAAGAAGCCCTCCGCAATCGGAACAGCACGAAGGTCGTGGCGAGGGTGATCACCAGCAAGGTTACCGCCAGCGCGGCGCCGTAGCCGATCTGCAGCTCGTTGAACGAGGTCCGGTAGGCGTACAGATTCAGGATCTCGGTCGCGGTGCCGGGACCGCCGCCGGTGGCCGCGAAAATGGCCGCGAAGGCCGACAGGGCGACGGTCATGCGCAGGATCACGACCACCACGATCGCCGGCCGCAGCATCGGCAAGGTAATGTGCCAGAACCGTCTGACGGCGCTGGCGCGGTCCATCTTCGCCGCCTCGTAAATATCGGCGGGGAGCGCGGCCAGTGCCGCGAGAAGCACCAGGAACGAGAACGGCGTCCACTGCCAGGTGTGGATCGCGATGACCGACAGCAGCGCCAGGCTGGGATCGCCGAGCCAGTTGTGCGATCCCAAGCCCAGCGAGACCGTCAGATAGTCGAACATGCCGAATGCCGGCGTGAGGATCAGCGTACGGAAGTAGAGCCCGACGACGACGGGCGCCAACACGATCGGCAGGATCGCGACCAGCCGGGCGAGCCCTTGCCCATGCTTCAGCTCGCTGATGGTGACGGCGAGCGCGAGGCCGATCACCACTTGCAGGACCACGGTCGAGGCCGTGTAGATCAGGGTCAACCGGAGCGAGTTCCAGAACCGGTCGTCGTCCACCATCTGCACGTAGTTGCCGGCCCCCGCGAAGCCGTTCATGAACGTCATGGACGGGTTGATGTTCTGCAGGCTGGTCCAGCAAAGGTAAACGATCGGCACCGTCGTGGTCAGCGCCAGCACCGCCAGGCTGGGGAGCATCAACCTAAGCGCGAACCGCTCCTCCAGCCGCGCCTGCGTGGGGCCGGCGCCACTTGTGCTGCGCATGGTGCCGACCTCCTCGCTCAGCCCCGCATCACCTGCTCGATGCGCCGCTGAGCACCGTCCAGGGCTGCCTTCGGCGTCTGCTGGCCGGACAGCGCCTGCTGGATCGCGACCGACATCGTCTCGCCGATCGCCGGCCATTGCGGCACCCGGGGCCGCCAGTCGGGATCGGTGTCGTGGTCCATGCTGGCGGTCATCGCTTCGAGGAAGTTGCCCCCGTAGTCGCCGACCATCTTGGCGAATTCCGGCGAGCGCAGCAGCGACACGCGGTTCACCCCGACCCGGGCGACCGTGCCCGCGGCCGCACGGATCGACGTGCGAGCCTGGGTCTCGCGGCAGGTCGCCCATTGCACGAACAGCCAGGTCGCCTGCCGCGCGCGTTCCGGGATAGCGCCGTTCACGGCGAAGCCCCAGTTCCAGATCGAGGTGACCCGGCGCCCGGACGGCCCCGCCGGCCAGCGCGCGAAGCCGACCTTGCCAACGACTTTCGAGCGCTGCGGGTCCACGATCACCGCCGCCTGGGAGCATCCGTCGATGTAGGCGCCGAGGCTCCCTTGCGAGAACGCGTCGGCGATGTCGGGCCAATTCCAGTTCTCGACGCCCTTGGGTGCATACTTGTTGTCGAGATCGATATACCAGCGCAGGGCGGCCTCCGCCTCCGGCCCGTTGACCCGGATTTTCCCGCCGGAGTCGAACCACTTGCCATCGTAGGCGAGGAAGATGGAGGGATAGATGTACATGTTCTGGCCAGGGCCGGGAAAGCCGCGCAAGGCCGCGCCCCAGACGCGGTTCGCCGGGTCATGAACGGCGGCGGCGTTGGCCATGAACTCGTCGAGCGTCTCGGCCGCCTTCAGCGCCTTCGAGGCATACAGGTCGGACCGGTAGGTCTGCACCGTGGCCTCGCCGTCGAACGGCACGCCATAGGTCTTGCCGTTATAGGCGTTGGCTGTCCGCCAGGCCGGGATAATGTCATCGTACGCATACCAGGCGGTGTCGGTGAGCTTGCTGTCGCCGAGGAAATCCTCGATCGGCACGACCCATTTGTTCGTCGCGTAAAGTGGGTAATACATCGGGTCGGTAAAGGACGCGCTGTACGTGCCTGTCTTCGAACTCAGGTCCAGCACGGTCTTATTGCGGATCTGGCCCGGTGGAATATTCTCGAACGTGACCTTGATGCCGGTCAGCGCCTCGAATTGCGGCGCGAGCGCGATCAGGCCCGCGTAGAAGGTGGTCGGGATCATCGCCACGTTGACCGTCTCCCCGGCCAGGCGGCGCCAGTCGATCTTCGCTTCCTGATAGGCGCCGAGCACCGCATCCTGCGCCCGCGCGCCGCTCCGCAGCAGGGCCGGCGCGGCGAGGGCGGCGCCGGCGAGTGCTGCCGTCCGCACCACCAACGTGCGCCGGTGCATTGAGCCGGGCGGATGGCCGTCCCTGTTCGATGGTGACATCTTGACTGCTCCTCCATGGGTTCCGCGCCGGGTTCGCCCCGGTCGCGTCAGCGATGCGTCAGGCCATGCCGACCGGCTCTGGCAGCGGGCTCATCACGTCGTTGGGCCGGCTGCGGATCATCTCCTCCAGAGACCGCCGCACGCCGGCGCTGCCGGGGTCGTCATAGAGGTTATCCATCTCGTCCGGATCGTTCACCAGGTTATAGAGCTCGCCCGCCCCGGAATCGAGTTCCGTGGTCATGCGATGGGTCTTGGTGCGGACCGTGCGGAGTCGCAGCGCCACGCCGCAGCGCGAGGGATGCAGGTCCCATTCATTGTAGGCGAAATCGCGTGTCTCACCCGAGCCTTCGATCAGCCCACGCAGGCTGCGGCTGTGCATCGGCGATGTCGGCGTCACCCCCGCGTAATCGAGGAAGGTGGCGGCGAGATCCAGGGTCGAGACCGGCTCGTTCACGACCTTGCCCGGCGGCACGCCGGGTCCCGCGATGATGCAACCCACCCGCAGCAGGCCATCATACGGCATGGGGCCCTTCAGGATCAGCCCGTGGTCGCCCAGCCAATCGCCATGGTCGGAGGTGTAGACGACGATGGTGTTCTCGCTGAGGCCCAGCGTGTGCAGTTCAGTCAAGATACGGCCGACATTGTGGTCGATCAGCGCGATCATTCCGTAGTAGTTGGCGATCAAGGCGCGCAGTTGGTCATCCGTCTGCGGCGGGATGCGCGAGTAGTTCTGCCGCAGCGAGCGCAGTTCCTCGCTGGCCATGGCTGGCACGCCTTCCAGGCTCGCGCGGTGCCACCAGGGGCGGCGGTCCAGGTCGAGGGTGCGGTGCCGGGGAAGTTCGACATCCGCCGGGTCATGCATGCGGCTCCAGGGATCGGGGCAGTCGAAGGGATGGTGCGGGTCAGGGAATGACGCCCAGATGCAGAACGGCCCCTCCTTGTGCTGGCGTAGGTGATCAACCGTGCGGTCGCCGACCCAGGTCGAGTTGTGCCAGGCGACGGGAAGGGCGGAGTGCCAGGTCTGTGCGGCGCCGTTATCCGGCGGCAGATGCTGGTCGTGCAGCCGGTTCTTCTCCTCGCCTCGCCCGTCCGCGTAGTACCAGCGCTCGTAATGCTGGCCCGAGGGCGGCGCCATCGGCGCGGTGTTGTTGTGACCCTCGACCATGAGTTCCACGTGGTCGAAGCCCATATAGGGGCCGAACCAGTCGGCCCCGTAATTCTGCATGCTGCCGCGGCACTCGGGCGTGCCGGTGGGCTGAAACGTATGCGCGGTGGCGAAATGGGCCTTTCCGAGCAGGGCGGTGAAGTATCCGGCCCGGGAGAGCTGCCCGGCAAACCCGCGCGCCCCGACCTCCGGGCTCAAGTCGATGCCGTTGTCGTGCACGCCGTGGGTGAGCGGAAGCAGGCCGGTCAGGATCGATGCCCGCGAGGGCTGGCAGACGGGGTTGGGTGTGATGCAGGTGGGCAGGTAGGTGCCGGAGGCCTTGAGGTGGTCGAGATGCGGCGTGCGAACCTTCCGGCCGGCGAAGCCGTAGCAATCGCCGCGTTGCTGGTCGGCGGTGATGAAGAGGATGTTCGGACGTGAGGCCATGGGAGACTCCTGGACGAATAGCAGGGGAGGGCGGCTGGGACGGATGGGGTTCTCGTCACGTCATCCGCGCGCGCTCCTCACAGCACCGACCGGCTACGGGGGTCGAAGTGGTCGCGGAGCCCGTCGCCCAGCAGGTTGAAGGCGACCATGGTGACCATGAGCAGTGCGCCGGGCGCGACCGAGATCCAGGGTGCGAACATCAGGTACTCGTTGCCGCCGGCGATCATCACGCCCCAGCTTGCCTGCGGTGGCTGGATGCCCATACCGAGGAAGCTCAGCGTCGCCTCGGTGAGGATGACGTTGCCGAGCAGGACGGTTGCCAGCACGATGATCGGGCCGATGCAGTTCGGCAGCACGTGCAGCAGCATGGTCCGCCCGGGGCCCATGCCGACCGCGCGGCAGGCGCTGATGTAGTCACGCGCCATGACGGACAGCACCGATCCCCGCGTCACGCGGGCGAATTGCGCGATGCGGTACACAGCAAGCGCGGCAATGAGGTTGCCCAGGCTCGGCCCCAGCATGCCCACGATGGCCAAGGCCAGCACCACGCCCGGAATGGACATCAGGATGTCCATTAGTCGCATGATGATTTCATCGACGAACCCGCCTCGGTAGCCGGCGACCGCCCCTGCGGCCACCCCGGCCGCCATGGCGAGCGCCACGGTGACGATGCCGACGAACAGCGAGACCCGGCCGCCGTGAAGAACGCGGGACAGCACGTCCCGCCCATGCTCGTCCGTGCCCATCCAGTGCTGCAGGCTCGGCGCGTGCCACTGATCAGCGGGCATCAGCTCGTCCGGCGGATAGGGGCTGATGAGCGGGGCCAGGATCGCCAGCAGCAGCAGCAGCGCCACCAGGCCCACGCTGATCGCGTTGAGCGGGTCATCGAGGAACCTGCGAAGCCCGACATACCGGCGGGAGCGGCCGGCGAGCGCGGCCGGTCCCGTGCGGCCGGCGTCGGGCTGGGTTGCGGGATAGGTCATGCCGCGCCGAGGCTCAGGAACCAAGGCGCGGGTCGAGTGCGGTGTAGAGCAGGTCGACCACCAGGTTCGCGAGGATGAAAACCACGGAGATGACCAGCCCCACGCCCTGGATGACCAGCAGGTCCTTGGCGTAGATCGACTGCACCATCAAGGTGCCGAGGCCGGGCAGGGCGAAGATGTATTCGATCGCGACGGCGGCGCCGATCAGGTTGCCGAACTGGAGGCCAACCACCGTGACGACCGGGCTGATCGCGTTGCGCAGGGCGTGGCGCATCACCACGCGGAACGCGGGAAGGCCCTTGGCAAACGCCGTCCGGATGTAGTCCTCCCCAAGGACTTCGAGCATGCTTGCTCGCATCATCCGCGCGATCAACGCCGCGGGATGGGTGGCGATGGCGAGGACCGGCAGGACGAGCACCTTCGGCCCATCGCTCTCGAAGGAGCCGTTGATCGGGAAGATCGGGAACGTGTAGGCGAACAGCAGGAGCAGGATGAGGCCGAGCCAGAAGGTGGGCGTGCTGACGCCCAGGATGGCGATGATGCGGGCCAGGTAGTCGGCGGCCCGGCCCTGGAACACGGCAGACACGATGCCCAGCGGGATGCCGATGGCGATCGCGACCAGCATGGTCGCGATGATCAGCGCCAGCGTGACCGGCATCGCCCTGCCGATCAGGTCGGAGACCTGGTACGGCTGCACGTAGCTCCGGCCGAGATCCCCCGTAAGCGCTCCACCGAGCCAGGACGCGAACCGAGCATAACCGGGCTGGTCGAGACCGAGCTTATGGCGGGTCTGCTCGAGTTGGGCGGCGTCGAAGGAGGTGTTGCCCTCGCTGGTCATGCCGAGCGCCGTCAGGGCGGGGTCGCCGGGCGACAGGAAGCCGAGGACGAAGACGATGATCGCCACGCCCAGCAAGGTCGGGATGGCGAGCAGCAGGCGGCGGGCGATGAAGTTAATGCCCATCGTGGGTCCAGTGCGCCGGCCGCGATGCTTCTAGAGCGTGCTCCGTGCTGACAGGCGCACGCATCACGCTCTAGCCTTGGTCTTTGTTAACATCTTCATCCGACAGGTGATCCCGCTTGGTCGGATGATGCTCTAGGACTCAAACCAGACAGTGCGGAAATCCTGCCTATTCTTCAGCTTGCTGGTTTGAAAGCCCTTCTCGCTGGTCAGCCAGGCATCACGGTGGTTGCGCCAGTTCAGGTAGATGTAGGGCACGTCGTCGAACACCACCTCCTGTATTTTCGCGATGGTGCCCCTTATCTTCTCGGGTTCGAACGCGTTGGTGAGGCTGTCGAGCATCGGCTCGATGCCGGGGTTCTGAAACCCGTCCGGCTTATTGTAGAAGCTGTCGTTCTTGCCCGATTTGCCGGAAAAGAGGTCCCAACTGTAGTCGATCAGGGAGGGACCGCCGTTCATCTGCCAGAGCGACAAGACGTAGTTGCCGCTCTGCAGATTGGTGATCGCCTGGCCTGACGGTATGCTCCTGACCTCGACGTTGATGCCGACCCGCTTGAGTTGCGACTGCAGCAGCACCGCACGCTCGACATGCGCCGGCGCGTTGAAGCTCTCGATGGGAACGCTCAGCGGCCTGCCCGGCCCATAGCCGGCCTCGGCCAGCAGCGCCTTGGCGCGGTCCAGATCGGGGCGGATTGGGGCCAGGTTTCCAGCCGGGGTGTAGGCGTGGTGCCAGGGCGGGAAAATGCTGTCGATCAGCCTGCCTTGCCCGCGATACACCTGATCGATGATCTGCTGCCCGTCTACGGCGTGCTGGATGGCCTGGCGCACCCGCTTGTCCCGCAACGTCGGATGCTTGGTGTTGACCGCCATCACGGTCAGGGTGCTGGCCTCACCCTCGTGCAGGACGACGTTGTTGGCACCATTCAGCAGCGGCAACTGCGATTCCGGGAAGGTGTAGCAATTGGTGAGGTCGCCGCGACGCAGGCCGAGCAGGCGCACACTGCCGGAGGCGATGAACGTCCCGACCACCCCGTCCACGTAGGGCTCGCCTTGCCGGTAGTAGTTCGGGTTGCGCTTGAGTTCGATCTTCTGCCGCGGGGCGAAGGAGGTCATGATGAACGGCCCGGTGCCGGCCGTCAGGTCGGGCCGGGTTCCGTAATCCCTACCGGCCGATTTGAGCAAAGCGGGCGAGCCGAAGAGCAGCGTGTCCGCCATGCTCCAGTAGAAGTCGGGCCAAGGCCGCTTCAGGTCGAACCGGACCGTGGCGGGATCGATGACCGTCAACTTGTCGAGCCACTCGTTCCACAACCCCGTTATGGGCGTGATCGTCTCGCCGGCCATGACGCGGTCGACGTTGTATTTCACCGCCGCCGCGTCGAATTGGTTTCCGTCATGGAAGCTGACGCCTTTGCGGAGCTTGAAGACGTAGCTGCGGTCGCCGACCTGCTCGGGCAAGGCCTCCGCCAGGCCCGGCCGGTATTCCAGGTCCATGGTGACGTCGATCAGCGAATCGTAGATCAAACGGATGTAGGATTCCGGATCGACCTTTGCCGTCGGATCCATGTTCGAATAGTTCATATCGACGGTCTTGATCAAGCCGCCCCGCTTCGGCTGCTCCGCCCTGACAGGCCGCGTGGCCGGGCCTGCGGCGAGTCCGGCCGTTATGCCGCTTGAGAGCTGGACGAAACCGCGTCGAGACAAGCCGGTCGACATAGAACAACGCTCCCCCGTTTCCTCCGCATCGATTTTTGCTCTTGGTGTGATGCAAGTCTGGGCAGCCGCAGGAGGCAGATCCATGACCTCGATCAACGGTTGCACGACCAGCCGTGGCCCGCAAACAACAAATCAGGCTAGGGCGATAACTTCCGGGAATGTCAATCCAGGCGCTCCAGCAAGCAAGGAGCACGAGCTGCGGCCCATTCCAAGCGGCTTGCCGCTCTCAAGCTCGACGAGCTACCCATGTCGGTTCCTGAACCTGCCGGGATGCACGACATGAGTTGCTGTCCGCCACGTGATTGCCATCAGGTCCCAGGAGCGCCCGGCGCCAGCCTGGGCAAGATGCCGGGCGCTTCCGGCCCGATGCCGGACCGGTTCGTCCGGCTCGAGGCTTGCGTGACAAGCATCGGCACGGACAGCCCCGTTCTGCTCGAAGACGGCGAAGGCCCGGTGCGCACGGCACGCTTGCGCGCCTTCGCCATCGACCCCTTCGCCGTGACCAATCGATGGTTCGCGGCCTTCGTGGCGGCGACGGGCTATGTTACCGAGGCCGAACAGTTCAATTCCAGCTTCGTCTTCTACCAGTTCGTGCCCGCTGAATTGGCCGCCACGCGTCGTGTCGCCCAGGCGCCCTGGTGGCGCTTCGTCGTAGGCGCCGACTGGGCGCATCCGGAGGGACCGGGCTCGACGATCGGCGACCGTCTGGACCATCCGGTCGTCCACATTTCCTTCCGCGACGCGCAGCTATTCGCCGCGTGGGCCGGTGGACGCCTGCCCACAGAGGCCGAATGGGAGCATGCCGCTCGCGGCGGGATTGCCGATGCCCGGTTCCCATGGGGCATGACCGAGCCCGACGACCGCTCGTTCTTTCCTTGCAATATCTGGCAGGGGCGCTTTCCGGAAGAAAACACCGCGGCCGACGGCCATCGCGGAACGGCTCCGGTGGGAGCATTCTCCGCGAACGGCTATGGTCTTTTCAACATGGCCGGCAATGTCTGGGAGTGGTGTGCCGACCCGTTCAGGGTTCGCTCCATGTCCCGTCAAGCCCGCGCCCGCAACGAGCAGTCAAGCAAGTCGGGTGAGCGGGTCGCCAAAGGTGGCTCCTACATGTGCCATCAGAGCTACTGCTACCGATACCGCATTGCCGCGCGAAGCGGTTTGTCCGGCACGTCCTCCGCCGGTCACACCGGGTTCCGGGTTGTCTTCAACGTGTGACGCCCAGGAGCGTCGGACGGCGACATCCGGAGACGGAACGAGGCCTGATCGGATAGCGGCCAAACGATCGGCTCCGCTAACGCCGCGGCCTCGGCCACCCGGTCCATCGCGATCATGCCGGCGCTCGCCTGGAGGCTGGCCTCGCGCGCCGCCGGTGAGCCGGACCCTCTATCAACGTGACCTCCGGCACGGGCTGTGCCCGACCGTTGACTTCTGTGGACTCTGCATGCGAGCCTTTGAAGCAACTGAAAACACTTTAGCGCACCCAGCAATCTGGATGCATCACTGAACCAATCGAGTCCAGGACGCTGTGCTACTGGGGCCGTGGGAGGGGCAAACGCGATGACAACGCAATCGCGGCTACCACGACGCAACGTGTTGCGTGGTGCGGCGGGAGCGGCGCTTGCAGGCGATAGGCTGCCGGTGCTGCCTATACTCGGCCAGGCAAGATCCTGAACACTCGAAGCCAGCGCGTCAAACATACGGGGAAACGCTCGTTGCAGAGCGGGGAGGCTCGGTTCGCGTGGTTCTCGCTGCTCCCGGCGCTGCTGTTCTTCGCGATCTTCGTCGGCTTTCCGGTCGTCTACTCCTTCATCCTGAGCTTTAGCGACTGGAACATGACGTCGTCCACGGCCGACTGGGTCGGGATGGCGAACTACACATCCTTGCTCGAAGACGAGGAGTTCCTGCGCAGCCTGCTGCAGACCACGCTCTTCACCATCGCGATCACTGCCTGCATCCTCGTGTTCTCGCTGGCCGCGGCGCTGCTGCTCGACCTGAAGCTACGTTACATCCAGGTATATCGGACCATCCTGTATGTTCCGGCGGTGACCTCGATGGTCGCGATCGGCATCGTCTGGGTATGGATGCTCGATCCTGACTACGGGCTGATCAACCAGTTGCTGCGGGCTGTCGGGATCGAGGGGCCGCTCTGGCTGGCGGACCCGAAGATGGCGCTCCCGGCGCTCGTCATCACCGCGGCGTGGCGCAATGTCGGCTATTTCGCCACCATCTTCCTCGCTGGGCTGCAGGCTATCGATCTCACCTATTACGAGGCGGCGCGGATGGACGGGGCCGGCGCGTGGGATTGCTTCCGGCGGATCACATTGCCGCTGCTGCGGCCGACGATCCTGTTCGTTGTAGTGATGTCGGTCATCCTCTCGTTCCAGGTGTTCGCGCTGGTGTACGTCATGACCGGCGGCGGCCCGGCGGGGTCCACCTCGGTGATCGTGTTCTACCTGTACCAGCAAGCCTTTACCTATTTCCGCATGGGCTACGCCAGCGCGGTCGGCTACGTGCTGTTCGTCATCGTCTTCGTCCTGACCTTGATACAATTTAAGCTGTTTGGAAAGCAGGCCGACGCATGAAGCGGCCCGGGATGCTGAGGACCCGCACGGGCGACGACAACTCGCGGCTGATGCTGCTGGTGTTGCAGGCCATGCTCGTCGCCGCCGCCGTGATCACGCTTCTGCCTTACGTCTGGATGGTTTCGTCATCGTTCAAGTCGAACGCCGACATCATCTCCGCATCGATCCGATTGATCCCCGCCCACCCCATTCTCGACAACTACGTCACCGCCCTGACGCGCGAGCCGGTGCTGCGGGCGATCCTGAACAGCGTAATCATGGCGGGCGGCGAGACCTTAGCGGTCGTCGTGACCAGCATCTTCACCGCCTACCCGTTCGCCCGCCTCCAGTTCAGAGGCCGCGACACGTTGTTCATGCTGGTGCTGGGGGCAATGATGATCCCCAGCCAGGTCACCATGATCCCCACCTTCATGCTGATGAAATGGCTGGGCTGGATCGACACCTACCAGGGCCTGATCGTGCCGCGGGCGGTGACGCCGCTTGGCATATTCCTGATGCGCCAGTTCCTGCTGACGCTGCCGCGAGAGCTGGAGGAAGCCGCGTTGATCGACGGGTGCGGCCGGTTGCGCATCCTGCTGCAGATCTGCCTGCCCCATCTCGGCCCGGCGGCGGCGACATTGGCCATCTTCACCTTTACCGCGTCATGGAACGAATTCTTCTGGCCGCTGATCGTGGTGCAATCCCAGGAGATGCAGACCATCCAGATGCTGATCGCGGCGCTGAAGCAGGCAGAGGCCGCGGACTGGGGAGTGATCATGGCCATCATCACCCTGTCGGTATTCCCGACCTTGCTGATCTACCTCGTGCTGCAGCGCTATTTCGTGAAGGGCGTTGCGATGAGCGGCATCAAGGGATAACGATTCTTGCCGTCCAGCAAGAAGGGCAATCAGAAAACCGGGGGATCAGTCATGTCGCGCTGCAACAACGAACTGAGCACAGGAAGCATTCCACGGCGGGCATTGATCACGGCAGCGACGACGGGACTTGCCGTCGCCGGGCTGCCGTGGCGCGCCCCCGCCCAAACCGGCAAGCACACGGTCACGATCTGGAGTCATTTCGCCGGCACCAATTATGAGATCCTGAAGCGGTATGTCGCGGCGTTCAACGAGGCAACTCCCGACGTCGAGATCAAGACGACATCGTTCGGGCCCTCGGAGATCCTGCCGAAATATCTCGCCGCGGTGGCGGCCGGCGCAGCACCGGACATCTTCCACGCGCCCGGCTACGTGCCGCCCGACTTCGCCCGCAATAAGCTGATCATCCCGCTCGATGACCTGGTGAAGCTCGATCCCTCGACGCTGAAGAACTTCGACCCAATCACGATCTACGACGGCCAGCGCTTTGGAGTCCCGGTCAACGCCGGTCTTGGCGCCATGTGCTACAATCTCGATCTGTTCGAGAAGAGCGGTCTGGATCCCAGCAAGCTGCCGGAGACATGGGACGATCTGATCGCCGCAGCAGGGAAGATGACCAAGGCGGCGGAAAATCAGTGGGGGCTTGCGCTCGGCAATCAGCCGGGCTTCGGCACCGCCCAAACTTACTGGAGCTTCATGGTCGCTGCGGGCGGCGACCTCGTCACCCCGGACGGCAAGGCTAGCGCCTTCAACTCCGAGCAGGGGCTCGAGACCCTTTCGTTCCTTGCCGACGCGGTCAACAAGGAGAAGATCTCGCCGCGCAAGGCCTATACCGACGTACAGAGCTGGAATGAATGGGGGACGAACAAGGTCGGTTCGATCCTGCTTTACCCGGTCTTCACGGCCAACATCCTGGCCACCAAGGTGCGCACCGCGTCCGCGCCGCCGCCGAAGAAGGCGCAGCGCGGCGCGCATTTCGCCGGCAACTATTGGACCATCTCGAGTTCGAGCAAGAACAAGGAAGCAGCGGCTAAGTTCTGCCAATGGTGGGTACAGCCCAGCATCAGCGGTCGGTGGGCTGGCGAAAGCGGCGCCATCCCTAACTCCCAGGCGGCCATCGACGATCCGGGCTTCAAGGCGTTCTTGGCGAAGAACCCGCTCGGGCAAGCCTTCATCGACACGATCCCGTTTGCGCGGCCGTTCCCCGGCATCGTCGGCCTCCCCGGCATGATCCAGATTGTCTCCGAAATGGTTCAGGCCGCGGTGCTCGGCGGCGAAACGCCGAAAACGACGTTGGCCAAGGCCGCGACCCGGGTGGACCAGGAACTCAAGCGGGCGCAGAAGGCCTAATGCTGGGCTCAACCATCCCCTCATTCCGCTTAAGCAAACAAGCCGCTGCAGGCGCTCGCTTGGGCGACGGCTTGGCATTCCGCAACGATGCGCATCGGATTTGGGCGATTGCCACCACGGCTGCATGATTGCGACCGCGACACCGATGTTTGTCGTTGGGAGGTTAACCTGACATGGAGTGATGGCGGGCGGGCGCCCTCCTATTGTGACTGCGGCCTGCTGTGATCAGGCCGAAGTGGGGCAAGCGGAGGAGGAAGACGTGGAACAGTATGTTGGACTGGACGTGTCGCTGGAGCAGACCTCGATCTGCGTCGGAAGCCCCAAGGTCGATTTGGGGGACGAATGCTGGCTGGAAGTTCGTGGGGGTGCAGCGCCGACGAGATTGTCTGCCTGGATGGCTCCGTTCAGCCGAGCCTTCACGGCCCCAACTTGGCAGCGCGTATTGGTGCTGATCGCTGGCGCCATCCTCAGCCCTGGACGGCGTACGGTTGCAGCCGCCTTGCGCGTCACCGGCCTCGACCAAGAGCCGTGCTTCACGAACTACCTGGCCCAGCACCGTCAGCAGCGCCATGGCGAACGCGCTGACCAGCAGCAGCCGGTCGCGCCGCGTGGGCTCGCCGATGCGGGTGGACGACAGCCCCATGCCGAAGCGCAAGTCCTTGGACAGCTCCGCTGTCCTTCCCTCCGGGGGATCGCCTTTGGCGATTGTCGCGGAGTGGAGGCAAGGATTTGCCCGATGCCGGCGTCCTCACCGATGTGCAGCTTCTTCCAGGCCCGACGCGTCTTCGTCCCGTGCTTCTCGATCAGCCACTCGCCAGCCCCGCACAGCTTCAGGCCCGTGCTGTCCACAAGCAGGTGCACGGGTTCGCGTCCGGTGCTGCGCCGGAGCTGTGCCACTTCCAACGTCTCCGCCCTGCGGCATAGGGTGGTATGGTCGGGGATGGCCAGGGGCGAGTACCAGGGCTGCCCGCCCGGTGTCATGCGTGGTTCGGCCGCCCAGGCCGCAATCGCATCGTCGGTGAACCAGACCGTCAAGCTGCGACGCTGGCGCAGGCTGGCATCGTAGTCGCGCCAGCTCGCCAACCGCCGCTGTTGCCGTGCAATGTGGTGGCGGCAGTCGGCCTTGGCTTTGAACGGCACTGGACATCTCGGCTCGGAAGGGAGCTGTCCTCCTACGACGGACAACCCGCCGCTACCCAACCAGGTCCGTGCAACACGCTCCTTGTTAGTGGCGAACCGTTCCCGTCGGATGCGCAGCGTATGCGAGTTGATAGGCGCCCGCCAAGCTGGTTGTATCGTAAGCCGTCAGCGCTGGAGAGGTCGAATGCTCACTGGGCAGAACGCTTTTGCGATCCCCGCAAAGTTCCGGTACCCAGCCGCGGGTCCGTCCGTGACCAGTCTGGCCATTGCCTGGGCTTTGCTCGTCGCCGTCCAGCAAGCGCAGGCGACCGAGTGCAGCCGAGCAGCGCTTTCGGCCGCTGCACCCCCGAACACTTCGATCACCTCCGTCGGCGCCGTCGCGGCCGACGCTCAGTTCCCTAAATATTGTCGCGTGGAAGGCGTGGTCGATCGTGAGATCACATACGAGCTGAGATTGCCCGAAGGCTGGAATGGGAAGTTCCTCTTCCAGGGATATGGCGGGCTCGACGGCGCGCCACCGGCCCTGACCCAGACGCTCGTGCTTGGCAGTCCTGGAACGCCGCTCGCGCTGCAGCGCTCCTATGCGGTCGTGACCACCGATACCGGACACCGCGGCGCGATCCTTCCGGGTACCACTGCCCCGGTCTATGACGGCAATTGGGCGCTCAACGATGTCGAGCGGCAGGTCAATTTTGCCCATCGTTCGACGCATGTGGTCGGAGAGACCGCCAAAGCCATCATCAAGGCCTATTATGGCGAGCCGCCCCGTTACTCCTACTACCACGGCTGCTCAGGCGGCGGGCGTCAGGCAGCGATGGTGGCGCAGCGCTATCCCGCCGATTTCAACGGGGTCGTAGCGGGGGCCCCCTGGCTCAGCTTCACCCGGCAGACTCTGGGCTTCACCTGGATCAGCCAAACCCTGACGAGGTCTCCCATACCATCGGCAAAGCTGCCGATTATTGCGAAGGCCGTTACCGCCGCGTGCGATGCGCAGGACGGCCTTGTCGACGGCCAGGTCACCGAGCCCCAGCGTTGCAAGGCCGACCTGCGAACGGCCTCCATGTGTTCAGCCGGAGATGGAGCCGATTGCCTCACCAAGGCGCAAGCTGACGCAGTTCAGCGGATTCGCAGCGGGCCTTCGACAACCGACGGAAGGCCGCTCTTCCCGGGCCTGGAACCCGGCGGCGAGGACCTGCAGTGGTCCGACGCGATCGTCAATCCCGCGAACGGCGGTCCCGGCACGCTCCTGAGTTTCTTGCCCGAGCAGATTCTCAAATACTTCGCTTTCGGCCCGCATTACGACATCCAGGCCTTCGACTTCGATCGCGATGCAGTAGCGCTCGAACCGCTCGAGTTTCTGAACGTTAAACCCGACCTGGCGGCCTTCCGTGCGGCGGGAGGCAAGCTCCTGATGTGGCACGGACTGAACGACCCGAGGCTATCGCCGCGCTACTCGATGCAATTCAGGGATGATGTGGTCCGCGCCCTTGGCGGCGAGCCCCGGGCGACCGATGAGTTCTTCCGGCTGTTCCTGGCGCCCGGCGTCGGACATTGCGGCGGCGGCAACGGCCCGAATAGCATCGACGCGCTGGCCGCGCTCGAGAACTGGGTCGAGCACGGCGCAGCCCCCGGGCGCATCATCGCGTCGCGCCGAACGGCACAAGGCGGCGTCGATCGAGCGAGACCACTTTGTCCCTATCCGCAATTCGCCGCGTATGACGGACGCGGCAATATCGATGATCCCGGCAGTTTCAGTTGCAGCGTCCATAGCGGGGATTAGCCGGTTTCGCAGAATCGGGGTCAACCTAGGCCCCGGACTGGACGGCTCGCCGGCGAGGCGGCGTCGGTGCTTGGCGCCGAGCTCCGGTGCGGCGCCCCCGGTCATCGGGCGGAGTAAAAGCAGGCCAGTGCCGTCGTGGTGCGCTGCTGTGCAAAGGGCGCCGATCGGGGCCCTTTGCACAGCAGCGGCGGCGTTCCAGATCAGCCCCTGTTGATCTCGCCCGTCTCGGGATCGATGCTTTCGTCGGTGGCCTGGTTTTGCTCCGCCCGCCGGCGGTGGCGGCGGGGTGGCGGCTGACGGATTGTCGCAGCCGGTAGCTGTCGCCGTTCATGGTCAGGATGCTGACGTAATGGGGTGAGACGGTCGAGCAGGGCACCGGTGAGGCGCTCCGAACCCAGCACCGAGGTCCAGTCCTCGAACGGCAGATTCGAGGTGACGATCGTCGAGCCGCGTTCGTAGCGCTGCGAGAATGCCTCAAACAGCAGCTCGGCCCCGGTCGGCGATAGCGGCACATCGAACCGAGAGGTTCGCCGGACATAACCGAGCTCGTCGACGATGAGCAGCTTCACTGCCTGCAGGTCGCGCTGCAGCTTGAGCAGGCGCCGCTCATCGCGCGCCTCCATCAGATGGTTGACCAGCGAGGCTGCCGTGGTGAACGCAACCGAGAACCCCTTCTGGCAACCGGCAAGGCCCAGCGCCAACGCCACCTGATCTCCTACGGAGAGCCAAGCTGTTTTAGAGCTGGATCGCGTTTTCTGATGGTGTCGGTTTCTCCTCAGTCGCGGCCGTATCCGCGTGGTGGTTCGATGTCGGCGAGCTCCGTCAGGTCTAGATCGTCGCGTCGATCACCGGCAGCAACGCGCCCAACTTGGGCTTCGAGATCGGCAGCGTCCGTGTGTAGCCGGGTGGCAGCCAAGACCGGCACATCTTCTGCACCGTCTCCCGGCTCAACCAAACACCCGCGCCGTCTCACGGCGGCTGCGACCGTCCAGAAAATAAAATATCGAACGGCCGCGTAGACCACCACGGCAAACATCCCCGGCCGTCCCCCAAAAGGGCCAGCCTAACCAATGGCCGGATTTTACGCCGCCCGCGTCAGCACCGCGCCGCCGCTCCATTGGCCTGGTTTGTCACCGCCGTACACACCAAGCGGGTCGGCGCCAAGAAGGCCACCGTCGCTGTGGCTCGCAAGCTCGCCGGCATCCGGCATCGCATGTGGAAGGACGGCAGCGAGTTCCGCTGGTCAGCCCAGGACCGCTCCGGCATTGCCGCCGTCAAGGCCCGCGGCAAGCGGCTTGGCCGTCAGGCTGGACAGCGGCCGAAATCAGACCATCGGAGACCAAGCCGTCGTCCAGGTCCTTCGCGAGGGCTGCGGGATCGCGCTCCGCGGGAGGGCCCAGGCCGGCGCCGCCCGGGGTCATGAGCACCAGGCGCTCGCCGGGTGGCACTTCGTGGCGGCCTTTGCCGGGGAACACCTTGCCGGAGGCGAGGCCGAGCGTGCCGCGTGCGCCGTCAGCACCGCCGGCCTGTCCCCGGGCGGGGAAGACGACGCGGTCGAAGGAGGAGACGAGGGCGAAGGGCAGCGCCTCCCTGCTCTCGATCTCGATCACCTGGCCCAGGCCGCCGCGCGTGCGGCCGGCGCCGCCGCTGCCGGGCCTGAACTCCTTGCGCCAGAAGATCACCGGCGACTGCGTCTCGGCGATCTCGACCGGCGTGCCCTGGATGCCGCTGGGGAAGCCGGTGCAGGACAGGCCGTCTAGGGCGGGGCGTGCGCCGGTACCGCCGGTGGTGCTAACGGAGTTCGCGAACAGCGTCCCGTCCTGCCAGGCACCTCGTAGCGGGATGTTCCACAAGCAGTTGGCGCCCTCGGCCGGCACCAGGTCGGGCGCGGCCTGGCGGAGGCAGCCGAACACCATGTCGGGCAGCATCATGCCCAGCACGCTGCGGGCCGAGACGGGCGCGGGCTTCGGCGCATTCAGCACGCACCCGACCGGGGCGGAGACGGTCAGCGGGGCGAGCGAGCCGGCGTTGTTCGGGATACGCGAGGCGACCAGGCAGCCCATGCCATAGACCGTGTAGGCGGTGGCGTAGGTGAGCGGCACGTTGATGCCCTTGCGCTGCAGGCCGCCGCTGCCTGCGTAATCCATGTGCATCCCGGCGGCCGAGACGGTGAGGGTGCCGCGAAGCAGGATCGGGGCGTCGTAGCCGTCGACCTCCATCGCGTTGGACCAAGTCCCGTGCGGCAGGCCTGCCACCTCCGCCAGCACGGCCTGCCGCGAGCGCTCCACGATGAAGTCCGCGAGGCCGTCGAGGCTGCCGATGCCGAATTCCTCCATCATCTCCGACAGGCGACGGGCGCCGACGTCGTTGCAGCCGGCCAGCGAGTAGGTGTCGCCCTCGGTGTCGACCGGCAGGCGCGTGTTGGCGCGGATCATGGCCATCAGCGTCTGGTTAACGCGGCCGGCGTCGATCAGCTTGAGCATGGGAATATAGAGGCCCTCCATGAACACGTCCAAGCCCTCCGGCCCGCTGCCGAGGCCGCCGATATCCATGAGGTGGCTCGTGCAGCTGAACAGGCCGACGAGCTTGCCGCGATGGAAGGCGGGAGTGGTCACGACGAAGTCGTTGAGGTGGCCGGTGCCCATCCAGGGGTCGTTGCAGATGTAGGCGTCGCCCTCCCGCATCGTGTCCAGCGGGAAGTGGCGGATGAAGTGCTTGACCGATTCGGCCATGGAGTTGACGTGACCCGGCGTGCCGGTCACGGCTTGGGCGAGCATCCGGCCCTGCAGGTCGAACACGCCCGCCGAGAGGTCCCCGGCTTCGCGCACGATGGTGCTGAAGGCGGTGCGAAGCAGGACCTTCGCCTGTTCCTCCACGACCGTGATCAGCCGGTTCCACATGATCTGCAGGTCGATGAGGTCCGCGGCACCGCTCATATCTTCTGCTCCATCACCAGGCACCCGGCGCCGTCCACATGCACGTCGAAGCGGGACGAGACGAAGGTGCTCGTCTCGTCCTCCAGGATGATCGCGGGGCCGCTGGCCCGTGCGCCGGCCGGCATGGCGGCGCGGTCGTAGACGGGCACGGCGACTGCCCGGCCGTGGCGGCCATCGAACACGGGCCGCATGCCGATCGGTTCGGGTGGGGCGGCATGGGCGGCGTGCGGGATGGCGGCCGGCAGGGTGGCGGCGGTGGTCACCAGAACCGACCAGCTCAGCACTTCGATGGCGGCGCCGGGGATGAAACGGACGAACAGGGTGGCATAGGTCTGTTCGAACGCTGCACGCAGCGGGGCAGCGTCCTCGGCCGTGAGCGCACGGTTCTCCAGCGGGATCGCGATCTCGTGGCCCTGGCCGACGTAGCGCATGAAGGCTGCCCGGCGTTCCTCGAGCGGTTGGCCCCTGGCGCCGGGAGCGACGACGACGTGAGCGGCGGCGCTCAGGGCGTCCAGCACCTCGGTCGCGCCCGAAGGGTCGAAGCGGTCGAGGCGCATGCGGCGGCTGCGGACGGCCTCGTAGCTGACGGGGGCGGCCAGGAACCCCACCGCGGAGCCGACGCCGGCGTTCGGAGGTACGATGACCCAGCGGGCGCCGATTCGCTCTGCGACGCGCGCGGCATGCAGCGGGGCGGCGCCGCCAAAGGCGATGACGGTCTGCGCGGCAGCCACCGCCCCGCGCTCCACTGCGTGCACCCGGGCCGCACTCGCCATCGTCTCGCACACCATCTCGTGCACGGCGTAGGCCGCCATCTCGGCATCGAGGCCTAGGCCGTCGCCGACGTCGCGTAGCAGGGCGGCGCGGGCGGCTTCGGGCTGCAGCGCCATCGTGCCGCCGGCGAAGCGCCCGGCATCGAGCAGGCCGAGCATCAGGTCCGCGTCGGTGACCGTGGGGCGAAGGCCGCCACGCCCGTAACAGGCCGGGCCGGGTTCGGAGGTGGCGCTTTCGGGGCCGACCGCCACGGTCCGCAGTGCGTCCAGCCGGGCGATGCTGCCGCCGCCCGCGCCGATTTCCACCATCTCGACGACCGGGATGCGGAGCGGCAAGCCGGAGCCCTTCAGGAACCGGGCCGACCGGTCCACCTCGAAAACGCGGGCGGTGCTGGGCGTCCGGTCCTGGATAAGGCAGATCTTGGCCGTCGTGCCGCCCATGTCGAAGGACAGCACGCGGTCCTCGCCGGCGCGGGCGGCGACCTGTGTCGCGAAGATCGCGCCGCCGGCCGGGCCGGATTCGATCAGCCGGACTGGGAAGCGGCGTGCAGCCTCCAGCGTGGTGAGCCCGCCGCTGGAGGTGACGAGATAGAGCACGCCCGCGAACCCGGCGGTGCCGAGCGCCGCTTCCATCCGGGCCAGGTAGCTTTCGATCAATGGCTGCACATAGGCGTTGGTGACCGCGGTCGAGGTGCGCTCGTACTCGCGGATCTCGGGGCAGACCTCGCTGGCCAGGGTGATGCGGAGGCCGGGCACCGCCTCTGCCAGGATCGCGGCACAGCGCCGCTCATGCGCGGGGTTGGCGTAGCCGTGGATGAAGGCGATCGCGAGGCTCTCGACGCCCGCCGCCGCGAGGACTGGCGCCAGCGCCCGCACGGCGGCCTCGTCGAGCGGGAGGCGCACGCAGCCCTCCACGTCCACGCGTTCCGGAACGGTGAAGCGCAGCCGGCGCGGCACCAGCGGCACGGGCTTGCGGATTGAAAGGTCGTATTGGTCGTAGCGGCTTTCCGTGCCGATCTCGAGCACGTCGCGAAAGCCTTCGGTACCGAGCAGCGCGGTGCGTGCGCTCCGGCGTTCGATGACGGCGTTGGTCGCGAGCGTGGTGCCGTGGACGAAGACGCCGACATCGGAAAAGGCAAGGCCGGCATCGGCCAGGATCAGCCTCGCGCCCTCCAGCACGCCTTGCTCCGGCGCGCGCGGGGTGGTGAGGACCTTCCGGGTCCGCAGTGCGCCCGGCGATTCGAGCACCAGGTCGGTGAAGGTGCCGCCGATATCGACCGCGAGGCGCTGGGGGGTCATCGTGTTCTCCAGGATCATGCCAAGTGGCACGCAGCGAGGTGCCCGTCGGCCACGGGGCGGAGCGGCGGGTCGTCTGTGGCGCAGCTCGGGACGGCGATCGGGCAGCGGGGGCGGAATCGGCAACCGGCGCCGGTCCGTTGCAGCTCGCCGCGCATCGGCGCCGTGCGCCTGCCGGCACCGGGCCGGGAGGCGAGCAGCGCCGCGGTGTAGGGATGGCGCGGTGCCGCGAACAGGCTCGACCGGCCGGCGCTCTCGACGATGCGGCCGAGGTACATGACCAGCATGCGGTCGGCGATGTGGCTGACGACGCCGAGGTCATGGGAGATGAACAGGTAGGCGAGGCCGAACTCGCGCTTGAGGTCGACAAGCAGGTTGAGGATCCCGGCCTGGATCGAGAGGTCGAGTGCCGAGACCGGTTCGTCCAGGATCAGCAGGCCGGGCCGGAGCACCAGGGCGCGGGCGATGCCGATGCGCTGGCGTTGGCCGCCGCTGAACTCGTGCGGCAGCAGGTCCAGCGCGGCAAGCGGCAGGCCGACCCGGTCGAGCATGGCGTTGATGCGCGGCATGCGGTCGCGGATGCCGTGCACTTTCAGCGGCGTTTCCAGCAGGCGGTGCACAGTCTGGCGCGGGTTGAGCGAGGCGCCGGGGTCCTGGAACACCATTTGCATGCGCTCCCGGTGGGGCGCCAGCGCACGGCCCTGCAGCGGCAGGAGGTCGATCCCGTCGAGCGCCACCCGGCCGGCGCTGGCGGGCACGAGCCGGAGGACGGTCTTGCCGAGCGTGGACTTGCCGCACCCGCTCTCGCCGACCAGCCCGACCGTCTCGCCGGCCGCCACCTCCAGGTCGACGCCGTCCACGGCCGCGACGTTGCGGTAGAGGGTGCGCAGGCCCTGGACGGCCAGCAGGGTCATGCGCGAATGCACGCGGCGTCGTGGACCGGCCCGACGTCGTGCAGCGCCGCCCCGACGTCGTGCAGGGCGGGGACGGCGGCGTCGCAGGCGGCAACGTGGAGGGTGCAGCGCGGGCCGAAGGGGCAGCCTGGCGCCCCGGCGGCGGAGGCGACGGTCCCAGGGATCTCGACCAGGCGCTGCTCGGTGTAGTGGGTGCCCCCGGCGGACGCGCCGAGCAGGCCGATTGTGTAGGGATGCGCCGGCTGGCCGAGCACGGCGGCGGCGCTCCCCTGCTCCACGATGCGTCCGGCGTACATGACGGAAACGCGGTCCGCCCAGTCTTTCACGACACCGAGGTCATGGGTGATCAGCAGCAGGGCCATGCCGAGCTGCCGCTGCAGGCGGGCAAGCAGGTCGAGCACCTGCGCCTGGATCGTCACGTCGAGCGCTGTGGTGGGCTCGTCGGCGATGAGCAGCGCGGGCTCGCAGGCGACCGCGATCGCGATCATGACCCGCTGCCGCATGCCGCCGGAGAAGGTGTGGGGGTAGGCGCCGGAGGCCGCCGCCGGATCGGGGATGCCGACGAGGTCCAGCAGCTCCAGCACCCGGGCGCGCAGGGAAGCGCGGCCGAGGCGCAGGTGCTGGGCAATCGCCTCCGCAACCTGGGAGCCTACAGTCCGGACCGGGTTCAGCGCCGTCATCGGCTCCTCAGGATCAGCCCGATCCGGAGACCGCGGATGGAGCGCATGGTGCGGGCGGGGGCGCGGGCGAGGTTCTGCCCCTCGAAGTCGATCGCGCCGCCCTGGATGGCCGCACCCTGGGGCAGGAGTCGCATCAGCGCGAAGGCGGTCATGCTCTTGCCGCAGCCGCTCTCGCCCACCAGCGCCAGGGTCTCGCCGGCGTCCACCCGGAAGCTCACGCCGCGGACCACCGGCGTCATGCCGAAGCCGATGTGCAGGTCCCGAACCTCCAGCAGGCTCATCGCGGGGACCGGGGGTTGAGCACGTCGTTGAGGCCGTCGCCGGTTAGGTTCAGCGCCAGCACGGCGAGGGCGATGGCACAGCCGGGGATGGCGGCGACAAACCACTCGGCGCGGAGCAGCGGGCGGCCATCGCCGATCATGCTGCCCCAGCTCACCAGGTTCGGGTCGCCCATCCCGAGGAAGGCAAGGCCCGCCTCCGTCAGGATCGCATTCGCCACCAGCACCGACGCCGTGACGATCACGGGTGGCAGGGCGTTCGGCAGGATCTCGCCCAGGATCAGCCGCGGCGTGCCGTAGCCCAGGCTGCGTGCGGCCATGACGAAGTCCGCGCCGCGGAGCGCCCGGAACTGCGCGCGGACCAGGCGCGCGACCAGGGGCCAGGAGGCGAGCCCGATTGCCAGGGCGATGGTGCGGACGGAGGGGGTTCCGATGGCGACGAGCACGATGACCAGCAGGAAGCTCGGGACGGTCTGCACCAGCTCCGTCAGCCGTGCGGTCACGGTGTCGAGCCAGCCGCCGAAATAGCCGCCGAGCGCGCCCATCAGCGTGCCGAGGGCGAGGCCGATGCCGGCGGCGGACAGGCCGACGAGCAGGGACACGCGCGCGCCGTGCACGAGCCCGGCGGCGATGTCGCGCCCGAGGCTATCGGTGCCGAGGGGGTAGGCGGGATCGGCGCCGGGCCATTGGACCGGGGCGGCGACCATGTCCTGCGGGTTGTCGGGGTAGAGGAGGGGGGCGAGCAGGGCGGCGCCGGCGACGAGCAGAAGGATGAGGAGGCCGCCGGCAAAGGACGGGTTGCGGATCAGCGTGGCGATGGCGCCCCGGCGCGGCCTCATGTCTCGATCCGCGGGTCGAGCCAGGCTTGCAGCAGGTCGATGGCGGCGTTCGCGGCGATCACCAGCAGACTCGAAAGCAGGAGCACGCCCATCAGCAGGCCGTAGTCGCGGCCGATGACGGCCTCGAGCGCGAGGCGGCCCATGCCGGGCCAGCCGAAGACGGTCTCGACGACGACGGCGCCCCCCAGCAGGTTGCCGACATGCAGGCCCGCGACGGTGGTCACGGGAATCAGCGCGTTCGGCAGCGCATGGCGCCAGACCAGGGCCAGGGGAGACAGGCCCTTGGCGGCGGCGGCGCGCATGAAGTCGAGCCGCCGGACCTCCAGCAGGCTCGACCGGATTAGGCGCGCATAGACGGCCACATAGAACAGCGCGAGGCTGCCGGCCGGCAGGACGAGGTAGCGGGCGCGGTCGAGCAGCCATGGCAGGCCATGCAGGTCGGCGCCGACCGACTCGCTGCCGTTGCCGGGCAGCCAGCCGAGTTTGACCGAGAACAGCACGATGGCCATGAGCCCGACCCAAAAGCCGGGCGTCGAGTAGCAGAGCAGCACGACCACCTGCAGCATCCGGTCCGGCCAGCGCCCGGCGCAGGCCGCCATGGTCCAGCCGAATGCAAGCCCCATCAGCAGCGCGAGGCCGAGTGCGGTGAGCATCAGCAGTACGGTGTTCGGCAGCCGCTCCGCGACCAGGGTCGAGACCGGCAGGCCGAACCGGGCAGAGCTGCCCAGGTCGAGGTGCGCGAGGTTCCAGAGATAGAACAGGAGCTGCCGCAGCACCGGCTGGTCCAGCCCGAAGCGGCTGCGCAGCGCGGCCATCGTTTCGGCCGTGCCGCCGCCGGACTGCCCGGCCAGCACGTCGGCCGCGTCGCCCGGCAGGAGCTGCAGCAGCAGGAAGTCCAGCGCCAGCACGCCGACCACGGTCGGGATCGCGGAGACAACGGTCCGTCGGACCGTCACCCCGGCGCGGCTATGCATCCAGGTAGGCGTCGGCGAGTCCGGATTCGACGCCCTCTGCGGTCAGCGCCTCATCGTGCAGGCGCGTGCTGGACAGGGTCAGGTAGAGCGGGCTGCAGATGTTGATGTCCGGCACCTCGCGGGCGACGGCGCGCTGGAAGTCCATGAACAGTTCTCGCCTCCGGGCCACGTCGTTCTCGACGGCGGCCTGCTCCAGCAGCGTGTCGACCTCGGGGCTGGCATAATGGGTGGCGTTGGAGAAGGGCACGCCCTTGATGAAGTTTTTCGACCAGTAGAGGCGCTGCACGCCCACTGTCGGGTCGAACAGGTTGCTTGCGCCGTTGATGGTGAAGGCGAAGTCACGATCGGTGTAGATACGCTTGACGAAGCTGCCCATGTCCTGGGCGCGGATTTCGACGGCGATGCCGGCGCGGCCCAGCAGCGAGCGGACGATCTCCGCGGTGCGCTTCTGGTCCTCGCCGGAAGGGTTGTAGTCGAGCGTCGCGCGGAACCGGGTGCGGTCGATGCCGCGCGGGAGCCCGGCTTGGTCCAGCAGCGCCTCGGCCGCCTTCACGTCCAGCTTGTAGGGCGAGGGCGAGGGGTCGTGGAATGCCTGCAGCCCGGGTGCGATGGGCGAGGCGGACGGCGTGGCCAGGCCGTAGTAGGCGGACTTGCAAACCAGGTCCCGGTCGATGAGGTGGGCGATGGCCTGCCGGACGAGCGGCTTGCCCAGGATCGGGTGGTCCAGGTTGAACTCGAGACGGGTCACGTTGAACGAGTAGGTGTTGCCGCGCGGGTCGAAACGCAGCTTCGGGTTGGCGCGCAGGCGCTCCACGTCGTTGAGCGCCACGGGCGTGCGGTAGCCGAGGTCGGCCTGCCCGGTCTCGAACAGGACGGAGCGGGCGGCGGGGTCCGGCACGAACCGGACGATCAGCCGGTCCACGTAGGGCTTGCCGGTGTCCCAGTAGGTGTCGTTGCGGTCATAGATCGCGTAGTTGCCGCGCGACCATTCCCTGAAGCGGAACGGGCCGGTGCCGATGGGGGCGTTGTTGGCCGGGTTCTGGACGGGGTCGCCCTGCTCGTAGACATGCTTCGGCAGGATCGGGGTCTCGGCACCGGCCAGCGCGCGGAGCAGGTAGGGGGCAGGGCGGGACAGGCGCAGGATGGCAGTGAGCGGGTCCGGCGTGTCGACGACGGTGACGTTCGCGAAGGTGCTGCGGCCGCGGGGATGCAGGCGCTTGAGCAGCAGGATGCTGAACGCCACGTCATCGGCGGTGAAGGGCCGGCCATCGTGCCAGGTGACGCCCGGGCGGAGCGCGAAGCGGTAGCTGAGGCCATCGGCCGCCACCTCCCATCTGGTGGCAAGGAGCGGTTTCGGGTTGATCTCGTTGTCGTAGTCCAGCAGGCCCTCGACGACCTTGGCGCTGACGCTCAACGACCAGGTGAGCACCGTGAAGGCGGAGACGAGGGCCGTCGGCTCGGACTGCAGCACGATGGTCAGGGTTCCGCCGCGGCGGGCCGCCGCTCCCGCGCGGGCGGTGGCGATCAGGGCCGGGATCGAGGCAAGCACCGTTCGACGGTCGAGGAGCATGGCGGACCCCATAGAGATGGCGGCCTATAGGGTGGCAAACGGCATGCGGGAGCGCAACCGAGGCGGTCGCCTCCGACGCCCGGAGTGGCATCGTCGAGGCGACATGTTGGCCAGGACGCGCATTCGGGGGCCCGGTAGCAGCGGAGCCGAAAGTGCATTTCAGCTCGCCAATCAGCACCGTAGGCAGATCACAGAACACGACGCCGGGCCTCGCCGCTGCCCCAGTCTCAGCTCCGGCTCGATAGCCGACGCTCGAACACCGCCCAGAAGGCCGCCACCATGGCCGCCCCAAGCGCCGTCTTCGCCACCGTCGCGAACAGAAACGGCATCAGCCCGGCCGCCACAGCCTTCTGCCAGCCGAACAGCACGGCCAGCCACGCCACCCCCGGTACGAACAACAGGGCATGCCCGATTGCCATCGCCGCGACCGCGCGCGGCAGGCTGCGGTCCCAGCCGCGCTCCGCCAACCAGCCGACGCAACCGGCGCCGAGCACGAACCCGACCAGGTATCCCCCCGTCGGCCCCGCCATGTAAGCCGGTCCCGCCAGCGGCCCGGCGAACACCGGCAGGCCAAGAAACCCCTCGGCCAAGTAGGCGAGCACCGCGGCCACACCCAGGCGGCTCCCCAGGCCGATGCCGACCAGCACGACCGCGAGGCTCTGCATCGTCATCGGAACCGGCCAGAACGGCACCTGCACCTTGGCCGACACCGCAAGTAGGGCGCTGCCACCCAACACCAGGGCGGCGCTCCGGGTCAGGCTGCCGGGGCGCCAGAGCAGGTCCATGGCAACGGGCAACCGGCGGGTCGATCCTGCGTGCATCGGCGTCATTCTCCACGGTGTCAGGGTCATACATGTGCGACATCACGGGGAATTAGAGCAAGACCCCCCTAGCCTAGGGTGTAGGTAGCACGCGATCTGTCCGGTTTAGGTAGCATTCGATCGGTCCGGTGATGTTGGGGTTTCCGTCGAGGAGGTCCCGATGCGCCGGTCGGAGTTGCCGCAGGGTCTTCAGACCATGAAGTTCGGATATGTTTACGATCGGTTTGAGTGTGGCGAGCTGAGCTTAACAAATGGCTGCTTGGCTAACCAAACCGCGGACTGGCTTGCAGGGCGTTGCAATCGGCGTCCGCCCTCAATTCGAGCGCGATGCCGGGGGAGCTCAGCCGGGTGCCAGTGCCTTCCGGTGGTCCTCGATGAAGGTCGTGGACACTGTGCCGGCGCGGAAAGCGTCGTGGTCGATCACCTGCTGCAGGAAGGCGAGGTTGGTCCTGAGCCCGTCCACCTGCACGGCCGACAGGGCCTCCGCCATGCGGTCCAGCGCCGCCATCCGCGTATCGCCCCGGCATATGATCTTCGCGATCATGGGATCGTAGAACGGGGTGATTGTGTCGCCTTGCCGGAAACCGGTGTCGATCCGAACGTCAGCCGACGCAGGCGGCAGGGCGAAGGTGGACAGCACGCCCGGCGACGGCAGGAAGTTGCGGGCCGGGTTCTCGGCATAGAGGCGGCACTCGATGGCATGCCCGCTCGCGTGGATTGCATCCTGGCCGATCGCATCGAGGGTGCCCCCGGCATGCTGCAACTGCCAGGCGACCAGGTCGATTCCAGTCGTCATTTCAGTCACCGGGTGCTCCACCTGGATACGCGTGTTCATCTCGAGGAAGAAGAACTCGAAGGTCCCGGCGTCGACGATGAACTCGATCGTGCCCGCGCCGGCGTAGCGCTGGTCCCGGCAGAGCCGCACCGCGACCTCCGCCATGCGCGCGCGCACTGGGCCGGGCAGGCCTGGCGCGGGGCTCTCCTCGATCACCTTCTGGAACCGGCGTTGCAGGGAGCAATCGCGCTCGAACAGGTGCACCGCGGTGCCATCGCCGAAGCCGAACACCTGGATCTCGATGTGCCGGGCGACGGGGACGTAGCGCTCCAAGTAGATCGTGCCGTCGCCGAAGGCTCGAGCGGCCATGGACTGGGTCGCGGCCACAACCTCGTCCAGCGTCGCCGGGCTGTCCAACCGGCGCATTCCGATGCCGCCTCCGCCGGCTGCCGCCTTGACCAGCAACGGGTAGGCCACGGCCGCTGCCGCCGACTGAAGGTCTGCGATGTCTCCGGGCGCGAACCGGCGGCTGCCAGGCAGGACCGGAACACCGGCCGCGCATGCGATGGCGCGCGCGCGCTCCTTGTCGCCCATCGATTCGATCGTGGCCGGCGCCGGGCCGATCCAGGCGAGCCCCGCGTCCTGCACGGCCCGAGCAAAGCCGGCGTTCTCTGACAGGAAGCCATAGCCGGGATGGATGGCATCGGCCCGCTGTGCCGACGCGGCGGACAGGATGGCGCCCTGCATCAAGTAGCTCTCGCGGGGCGGGGAGGGGCCGATGGCCACGGACGCGTCGGCCATCGCGACGTGCAGTGCCCCGGCATCCGCATCGGAGTGGACGGCTACGGTCTCGAGCCCCAGCACCCTGCAGGACCGGATGATGCGGCAGGCAATCTCGCCGCGGTTGGCGATGAGGACGCGGCGCATCGGGACCTCAGACCTCCAGCCGGGCCAACACGGTGCCCTCGGCGACCGCCGCGCCCTCGGTGGTCAGGATCTCGACCACCGTCCCGTCCTCGGGCGCGGGGACCGGGATCTCCATCTTCATCGACTCCAGGATCATCATCGGCGCGTCCTCCGCGACCGCATCACCCACCTTGGTGACGATCTTCCACACGTTGCCGGTGATGTCGGCCTTGACGTCAATGACGGCCATGTTGCGTGCTCCTGCGAGGTTGGCGTCAACGAAGACGCGGCAGCGTGCGGATCAGCACGGCGCCGATGGCGATCTTCAGTGCGATCGCAGCGACGAAGGGTGTCAAGCCTATGCCAGCCGCCCGGGTGATGCCCACCGTGCAGGCCAGCCAGGTCAGACCCGGGGCGAACAGGATGGCGTGGCCAGTCCGGGGTGGCTATCAGGGCGATCGATTGTTGACAATAGGCTAGTCGACAATCAAGTTGCCCCGCACTGTGACTAGCCCGGCAAACGGGACGGCGACGGAGGGGAACGATGCACGCCACGCCGACAATTGCCGCGCCACCGCCCCGGACCCTAGCGCGCGACGCCGTTGTCATGCCCGCCCAACCTGGCCGGAGCTGGATCTTCGCCCTGCGCTGGATGGACGCGCTGGCTCCCGTCACCCTCTCTTTGGCTGAGCAGATCGCCACCGCTATTGGCGACCGCATCATCGGCGGCGAGTGCAAGCCCGGCGCCCGAATCATCGAGCAGGACGTCGCCGACGAGTTCCAGGTCTCCCGCGGTCCCGTCCGCGACGCCTTCCGCATCCTCGAGCGCGAGGGACTGGCCACCCTCCACCGCAACCGCGGTCTCCAGGTCACCCAGCTCAGCGGCACCGAGCTGCACGACATCTTCGAAATCCGCGCCGCCCTCTTCTGCATCGTCGCCCAGCGTCTCGCGTCCATGCCGCCGCCCCGCATCGTGGACCAGCTCGACCTCCTCATCTCCGAGCTCGGCGTCTTCCTCAACGACGAGGACGGCGACCGCTACGCCGAGACGGTCTTCCGCATCGGCCTCACCATGGCGCGCGCGGCCGGCAACCCGCGGCTAGCGGAGATGGTCGCCTCGCTCGCGCTGCAGACCCTTCGCTACGCCAAGCTGGGCCTGCGCTCCCGCGACCGCCGGGCGTCGTCCATCGCGTTGTGGCGCGCCACGCGCGATGCGATTCGCGCCGGCGACGCGGCGCTTGCGGCATCGCTCGCCGCGCAGCGCATTTACGAATCCCGCGACGAGGTCCTTCGCCTGATCGGGGCTGCGGACGCCGGCGCGGAAAACCGGCCGTCATGAGCCGGGTCTACGACAAGACGGACGGGAACCCGTCCGCCATGGTGAACCGCCCGCCCGCATTGCGTGCCGCCATCCTGGGTGTTCTGCTGGCCGGGGCCCCCGCCGCGGTCCGCGCGGCCGACCCGATCGTGCTCCGCTTCGCCGACGAGAGCACCGGCGCCCGCATGCCCGACATCATGGGCGCCAAGGGCATCGGCGGCGGCGACAGCGGCACGCGCTATCTGCGCTCCCGCCGCGTGCCCTGGGTCTCTGCCATGCTGGGCCCCTGCTACGGCTCTTCCTCCTGGTACGCTGCCATGTCGGACTTCGTCGTCATGCGGAAGGGCGCCGTCACGGCAGTCGCCAGCCCGCGCCTCACCTCGCTGGCCACGTCCGAGGCCCTCAGCATGGGCGGCGCCGGCGACGCGGACGAGGTCGCCGCCTGGACCACGGCGGAGGTGAGCTTCATGGAGCGTGAGTTCGGCGCCGCCATCGTGCATGGCGTCCACCGCGACGGTGACCCCGCCGCCTTTGCCGCCGCGATGGCGGAGATGAGCCGCGAAACCTCCGCCTACGATCTGGCTGCGATCAACGGGGCGCAGGCCGTCATCGACCCCCGCGAGACACGCCGCTGGATCGTGGACACGCTCGCGATCCGCGGCGCCGGCGTGGGGCGGCACATGATGGCCCATTGGCCCACCAGCTTCTGAAGGGAAACGCCGTATGACGATGGACGCGCTCGCGCAGGAGCTGGAGGAGCGCCGGGCCGAGGTGCTCGGGATGGGCGGCCCGGCAAAGCTGGAACGCCGCCGGCAGGAGGGCGTCCTGAACGCGCGGGAGCGGCTGGCTGCGCTTGTGGACCCCGGCAGCTTCGTCGAATCCGGCATGTTCGCCCGCAGCGTCAAGCCGGAGATGCGGGACAAGTCGCCGGCCGACGGCAAGGTGGCCGGCTTCGGCCTAGTGGACGGACGGCGGATCGCCGTGGTGTCAAACGACTTCACTGTGCTGGGTGCGTCCAGCAGCGCCATCAACGGCAAGAAGATCCGCCACGTGAAGCGCGCGGCGCAGCAGGGCGGCATGCCGCTCGTTTTCCTGGGCGAATCCGCTGGCGCCCGCATGCCGGACCGCATGGGCGCCAGCGGCCGGGCCATGCTGGGCCAGGATCCGGAGGAATACCTCCGCATTCGCTCGAACCCCTGGGTCTCCGCCGTGCTCGGCCCCTGCTACGGCTCCAGCACCTGGTATTCCTGTCTGTCGGACTTCGTGGTGATGCGGAAAGGGGCGAAGATGTCCGTCGCCTCCAGCCGGGTCACCGCGGTGGCCATCGGCCGCGACATCGATCCGGAGGAGCTGGGCGGCTGGAAGCTGCATGCCACGACGACGGGCATGGTCGACGCCGTGGCGGACACGGACGAGCAGGCGTTGCAGCTCATCCGCCGCTTCCTGTCCTACCTCCCCGGCCACGCCGGAGAGCCGGCGCCGCGCGCCCCGGCACAGCCGCCCGCCAGCCCGCCAGCCGACATCCTGACGATCCTGCCGGAGAGCCGGCACAAGACCTACGACGTCCGCGGCATCATCCGTTGCCTCGTCGATGGCGGGACCGAGATGGAGCTGAAGCCGCGCTTCGGCCGCTCGATCTGCACCGCCTTGGCGCGCATCGAGGGGCGCAGCGTCGGCATCCTGGCAAACAACCCCATATTCAAGGGCGGCGCTATCGACGTGGACGCATGCCGCAAGGCGATCGCGTTCATGGTCCTGTGCGACAGCTTCAATGTCCCCGTCGTGTTCCTGGTGGACCAGCCGGGCTTCCTCATCGGACTCGAGGGGGAGTTGCGTGGCGCGCCGGGCTTCATCATGAACTGGATGAACGCGATCTCGCTGGTGACCGTGCCGAAGATCTCCGTCGTCATGCGCAAGAGCTACGGCCAGGCCTACCTCAACATGGGCGGCGGCCGGAACTCCGACGAGGTCGCCGTCTGGCCGATGGCCGACCTGGGCTTCGTCGACCCGGCGGTGGGCGTCAGCATCCTGCACAAGATCAAGCGGCCGGACGATCCGGAGCGGTTCGACGCGCTGGCCGCCGACCTGGCACGGGACTCTTCCGCCTGGGAGCTGGCGGCCCTCTACGAGGCGCAGACCGTGCTGGACCCGCGGGACACGCGGCAGTTCCTGTCGACCATGCTCGGCGTGCACGAGGGCAGCGGCGTGGGTCAGCACCGCCTGGCCAACTGGCCGACCAGCTTCTGATGCCCGACGTGGCTCGTGCCCGGGCTGTCCTTGCGGCAGCGGAGGGGAGAGTGGCGCTCACCGAGGATGCGGCTAAGGACGTTCTTGCCTGCTTCGGCCTGCACGTGCCGAAGCGCCGCGTGCTGCCGTTTGGGGCTGCAGTGGGAAGTGCACTGTCCGGGCTGCAGCCGCCATTCGTGTTAAAGGTCGTTTCAGCCAGCATCTTGCACAAGAGCGACGTGGGCGGCGTCCACGTCGGCCTCGCGAACCCGGTCGCCGCGCAGCACGCGATCGACGCGATGTCAGCACGGCTGGCCGGACACGCCATCGAGGGCTGGCTTTTCGAGGAGATGGCGCCCAAGGGGGTCGAGATGGTGATTGGCGGCGGAGTGGACGCCCGCTTCGGCCCACACGTCATGCTCGGCCTTGGCGGCGTCTCCGTGGAGTTGCTGGAGGATGTGAGGTTCGGTATCTGCCCGCTTCGACCCGGCGACGTGCGGCAGATGCTCGACCGGCTCCGGGCGGTGCGTCTGCTGCGCGGCTGGCGGGGCGCGCCGCCCGCCGACGAGCGGGCGGCGGTGGAGGCGGTGCTGCAGGTGGGCGGCAGGGACGGGTTGATGATGGCGCTGGCCGATCACGTGGCCGAGTTGGACGTAAACCCGCTGATCGTGAACGTCCGGGGGGCGATCGCGGTCGACGCTCGCATCGTGCTTCGGGCACGGACATGAGGAGTGCCTCAGGCCCGGGCATGAAGACCGATTTCGGCCCGCTCTTCGCGCCGCGCTCGATCGCGGTCATCGGCGCTTCAGCCACAGCGGGCGGGGTCGCAGCCAATTTCCTCCGTAACCTGCGCACGCTGGGGTTCGCCGGTGCCGTCTATGCTGTGCATCCCACGGCGACGGAGATCGAAGGCTGGCCCGCATTCCCCAGCATCGCGGCGCTGCCTGAGAAGGTCGACTACGCCTACGTCTCGGTCGTAGCAGCGCGGACCCCGGCGTTGCTCCGAGCCGCAGGCGGCCGCATCCGCTTTGCGCAGGTGATCGCCAGCGGTTTCGCGGAGGCCGGGGAGGCAGCGCTGGAGGCGGAACTGGTGGAGGCCTGCCGGGCAGGCGGCATGCGGCTGTTGGGGCCGAACTGCCTGGGGCTCTATTCCGCGAGCGCCCGGGTCTCGTTCATCGACGGCGTCGGCATGGAGCAGGGCGGAATCGCGGTGTTGTCGCAAAGCGGCGGCCTGGGAGCCGACGTGTTGCGACGGGGCCAGGTGCGAGGCCTGCGTTTCCACAGCCTGGTAACGCTCGGCAACTCGGCCGACCTCGGGCCATCGGACCTGCTGCGTCCGTTGCTGGAAGACCCGGACGTTCGCGCGGTCGGACTTTACTTGGAAGACGTGAAGGACGGTCGTGCCTTCTTCGAGACGCTGGTCGCGGCGGAGGCGCGCAAGCCCGTGGTGATCCTGAAGGGCGGGCGGACCACGGCCGGGCAGCGCGCGTCGGCCTCCCATACCGGGGCGCTGGCGCAGGATGACCGGTTGTGGGACGCACTGTCGGCGCAGACCGGGGCCGTACTGACGGACACCCTGGACCGCTTCCTGGATACGTTACTGGCCATGCAGTGCCTGACCCCGCGTCCAGCGCCGACACGGTTCGTCGTGCTATTCGGCAACGGCGGCGGAACCAGCGTGTTGGCGACCGACGCGTTCGACCGAGCGGGCTTCGCCGTGCCCGCCCTGCAAGGCGCAGTGCTGGAAGAGTTGGAGGCGCTGAACCTGCCGCCCGGATCGAGCGTGCTGAACCCGATCGACACGCCGGCCGGAACCCTCCGCCAGGAGCGCGGGGCGTTGGGCGGCCGCATCCTCGCTCTGCTGGGTCGGGCACCCGGCATCGATGCGATCGTCATCCATCTCAACATGCCCGTGATCCTGGCCTACTCGGATCCCGAGATCCTGCCCAATCTGATCCATGGAGCTCTGGCCTCCCGTATGGAAGGCGGGCCACACCTGATCCTGGTGTTGCGCTCGGACGGCGAGCTCGAAATCGAGGCGCAACGGCAGCGGTTCCGGGCCGCGGCGTTGGCGCTCGGGGTTCCCGTCTACGCGGAACTGTTGGACGCAGCAGAGGCGCTTCGCGGAATGGCTTACAACGAGAAATTCCGGCTGCAGGCACTGTGGCAGAGCTAAGCGGCGGTCAGCCACCAAGTAAAGATTTACATCACTCGGCCCGGGCGGTGTGGACTGATCGTCAAAGTTGGCCGCAGGGTCCGATCCAGCTGCATCAGCAAAGCGAGGTGCGCGCCGGCATGCCTGCTCGATGCTCTTTGGACGGGGAGCCCGGTGCCACGCTGCGGATCGGCGCCGGGCGGGACAAGGGCGTTCTGGTTCAGGGTCATGTTCCGGCCAAGCGGTGGGAGCCCAGGACGAAGACGTCGGTCCAGACGAGAGGGGGCGTGCGGAGTTCGCCGACCCGGGCCATAAATTCGGCGGTTTTCATGACGCCCTGAGGGCGGGTGGAGAACTCGGTAGCCGGGTCACGCAGGATCTCAGAGACGAGGTCAAGAGAGAAGGCGCGGGAGGGTTCGGCCTCGAGGTAGATGACCGCGGCCTCGCGCGGGTCGGCGGCGATGGCTTCGGCGGCTTGCTGGAGGCCGGACACGAGGGCGGCGACTAGGCTGGGGTTGCGTTCGGCGTAGGCCTTGCGGGCGGAGAGCAGAACGAAGCTCGAGGGGCCGCCGAAGACGTCGGTGGAGCGGAGCAGGACCCTGGCGCGGGGGTCGCGGGCGATAATGTCGGTGAAGGGCGGGGCGCCGAGGTAGGCGGTGATTTCTGATCTGTTGAGCAGGGCGGTCATGGCGTCGGGGTGGGCGAGGGCGACCATGTTGCGGTCGAGGCGGCCGTGCTGGCCGGGGCCGAAGGTCTGCTCGCAGGCCATGCGGATGACAGTGGCGGGGGTGCCGGCGATGGATGGGAGGGCGATGCGGTCCTGGGGGGAAATGTCGGCGAGGGATTTGATCCGGTCCGTGACGGTGACGAGGGAAAGCGGGACGGTGGTGACCCCGGCGCAGCCGAGGATCGCGTTGGAGCGGCCCTTGGTGCGATCCCAGACGATGAGCACACCGGGAATGCCGGCGACGTAAAGGTCGATGGAGCCGGAGAGCATAGCGTCGTTCATGGCTGACGTGCCGGAGATGCGCGGCCAGGCGACGTTGACGGTGGGGAAGCCGGCGCGGGCGAGCGCGGCGGCGAACAGGCCCTTTTTCAGGCCGACGTGAAAGGGAAGATAGGCGATGCCGTTTCCGATGGCGACGCGGATCTCGGTTGCGTCATCCTGGGCGGCCTGGGCAACCTGGGCGGCCTGGGCGAGGTTGGGGACGGTGAGGCTGGCGGTCGCGGCGAGGAGGGTGCGCCTGGTGAGCGGGCGGGGGTGAGGCATGGCCGCGGTGCTTCTCCGAAGGGGTGACGGTTGCCAGCGCCACGTGCCGGTTACAGGGTGTCGGGCGCTGTGCGGGCGAGCCCTGCCTGCCGGGTCCAGCCGGAGTTTGCGCATGAAGATCACGGAAGTCACCTGTCTTCCCGTCCATCCGGGTTGGCGGAAAAACTGGGTGTTCGTGAAAGTGAGCACGGATGCGGGGATCAACGGGTGGGGGGAGGCGTATTCGCAGTACGACCGCGACGTGGCGGTGGCGGCGCACGTGCAGGAGTTCGGGCGGTATCTGCCAGGGCGGGATCCATTCGAGATCAAATACATGACGACGATGCTGTTCGATGATTATGCGCAGCGGCGGGGGTCGCTAGAGTTCTACAGCGCGTTATCGGGGGTGGAGGCGGCGCTGTGGGACGTGGTGGGGAAGGCAACGGGGCAGCCAGTGTATAACCTGCTGGGCGGGCGGTGTCGGGAGCGGATCCGGGTGTATGCGAACGGCTGGAGCTACAAGATGAGCGAGCCCGCAGCGTTCGCGGAGGCGGCGAAGCGGATGGTGGACCAGGGGTTCAGCGCGCTGAAGTTCGATCCGCTGCCGCGGCCGTGGCGGACGTATATTCCCAAGGCGCACGAGCGGAATGCGGTGAAGGTGGTGGAGGCGGTTCGGGCGGCGGTGGGGGCTGACGTGGATCTATTGATCGAGCTGCACCGGCGGCTTGCGCCGATGCATGCGATCGCGTTGGGGCAGAAGCTGGAGGAATTCGAGCCGTATTGGCTGGAAGAGCCTTGCCAGGTGGAGCACATCGAGGCGATCGCAGAGGTTCGGGCGGCGGTGAACATCCCGATCGTGACGGGGGAGAACTCGTTCACGAAGGCGGCGTTCCGGCCGATCCTGGAAGGGCGGGCGGCGGACATTCTCAATCCGGACGTGTCGAACTGCGGCGGGATTCTGGAGCTGAAGGAGATCGCGGCGATGGCAGAGCCGTTCCAGGTGGCGATGGCGCCGCACAACTACAATTCAACGACGTTGTCGCTGTCGGCGACGGTTCATGCGGCGGCGGTGATGCCGAACTTTGTGATCACAGAGTATTTCGTGCCGTTCGTGGAGGCGGGGGATGCGGTGTGCCGGAACCAGCTTCGGCCAGCGGACGGGTATATCGCGCTGCCGACCGAGCCTGGGTTGGGGCTCGAGATGGACGAGCCGGCGATCCGGTCGATGCCGGCGCGGCCGTTTCCTCCGCGGTCGTTGCCGTTTCCGGGTGACGAAGGGCCGTAGTGCGTGCCGGGGTGAGTGGACGGTGACGGGTGGGGGTGGCATCGTCGACGGGTCAGGGCGTCCGAAAAGAATGAAGGAGAACGGCGTTTCATCCGAGACCGTGTTTGTGGGGATGCAGGCGCGGCGCCAGCTACGGAACCCGAGACGCTGGGATCGCGGGAGGGAAGGGCCGTCAACGATGATGGGATGGGTGGTTTGCGGTCGGCTAAGAAGGGGCGGCTGATATAGGTTGACGGTGTGGCGAACCAGACAAGGCAGCACGAACGGCGCAGCTTCTTCGATGAGCAGGCCAGGCGCCGCCGAGTGGCCCGGCTGCTTGCGGCAGTTTGCCTCGGCTTTGCTGCCGCGATCGGGGCCGTTATCAGTGCTGTGTTCGGCCCGGCGCTCCTGGTCCTGCTTGCGGTGGTCTTGCGTCTGCTTGGCGCAGCCAATGTGTTCCCGGCTACGATGCATACAATACGCGGTGGCTTGGCCGAATGGGTCGGGGAGGGGCTGCGCGCGTTGTCGCGCGGGGCCGACCTCATCGGTTCGATCACTCGCGCCAGCGATATCTTCACCCTCTTGCCCCCGCTGGCCCGCGCCAGCCAGTTGCTGCTTCCATCCATGCTCGGCGCCGTCCTGCTCTGGGCGGCGCTGGCCCGGTTCTACCGCCACAGCGCCGCTGCCGCCGCGGTGGCGGGCCTAAACGGTTGCGACCCGCAGCCGCACGATTTCGAAGAGCGCCAGCTCGCCAACACCGTGGCCGAGATGGCACTTGCCGCCGGGCTGCCTGCGCCGCGCGTGCTGATCGTGAAGTCCGCGCACATCAACGCCGCGGTTGCCGGACGCTCGCACACCGAGTTCGCGGTCCTGGTCACGCGCGGAATGCTGGACCGGCTGGACCGGGCAGAGACGCAGGCCGTCATGGCCCATCTCGTGGCCTCCGCTGGCAATGGAGACCTGAGGCTCGCTGCCGCACTCCAGGCCTTGTTCGGGACGCTCGGGGCACTACTGTCCGTGTACGATCTGCCATTCCGGCGTGATGCCCGGATCGCGCTGCTCGATCTCGTTCGCGCTTTGTGCGGAGCAGTTCCGGGGGCGAAAGCGGAAACGATCGGCGCCGGGCTGGCAGGCAGCGTGGCGCCGGAGAGCTCGGAGCCCATGCTGCGGGTGATGAGCCTGGTCGAGCGCTGGCCGCCTCTTGGCGCGCTGCTCGTGCTGCCCTTGATGCCCTGGATGCTGCTGACGATCGTGCAGAAGTTTGTCGTGCAGATGTGGATGCTGTTCGTGTTCGGCTGGCCCCTGGCCCTCCTATGGCGGACCCGCCGTTATCTGGCCGACGCCGTGGCGGTGCAGCTCGTCCGAGACCCCGAGGCACTGGCCTCGGCCCTGCGGCGGATCGAGGGGGAGGCGGCCCTGCCCGTTGGCGGCTCGATGTTCGAATTGGCTTTCGTGCACACGCCGGCAGGCGTGCCGCGAGGCTTGCGGGAGCGCAGCTTCGTGGCGATCCCGTTCACACCGCCTATCGCCGGGCGGCTTGGGCGGCTTGGCGTGATGGGTGCGCAGATGCCAGCCTTGCCCTCTTTGGCGAGAAAGCTCGCGCAGTTGCGGGAGTTGTCCATCTCTAAGCAGCTGCTCTTGGCCGGGCTCGGCGCGCTGCTGCTGCCACTGACGGGTATGTTGGCGGTGCTCGTGATCTGGATCCTCGCCGTCGGCGCGGTGATCTCCGTCGCTGCAGGTGCGATGATCGCCTCCGTCGTTCTCCGTCCATGACGAAAGAGGCATTATGGTTTGGGTCATCCTCGGTCTTCTCGCGGCGGCCGCGCTTTATGCTGCCGCGCTCTACAACAGTCTGGTTCAGCATCGAAACCGCGTCCGGAACGCCTGGGCGCAGATCGACGTGCAACTCCTGCGGCGAAGCGAATTGATCCCGGATTTGATCGAGAGCGTGAAAGGCTACATGCGCCACGAGACGGGAATCTTCGACAGGATCGCGGACGCCCGGAGCAAGGCTCTCACGGCTGGCAACAACGTTCCCGCACGGGCCGAGGCCGAAGCTGCGCTCTCGCACCAGATGAGCGGTCTGGTCGCGCTCGCCGAGGCCGTCCCGGAGCTGAGAGCCAGCGAGAATATGAAGGAGTTCCAGGAAGAGTTGGCGACCACGGAAAACCGGATTGCCTTCGCGCGGCAGTTCTTCAACGACGCAGTCATGGCCTACAACACGCGCCTAGAAACCGTGCCGAGCAACATTGTCGCGGGCGCGTTCAGCTTCAGGCCGGAGTCGCTCTTCGAGGCCGAGCCTGCCGCCCGCGCCCGTGTGCCCGTGAAGTTCTAGACAGACCTATCGCGAACGCTATCTCCATCGCCAACATCTCCGCATAGCTATGGCCGCGGTGGACGGAGTCGTCGTGGCCGAAGGTGCGCTGGTGGAACTCCGCCCCCAGGCAGGACGAAGCTTGAGGATCTCCGGTGTGATGGGATTTACCACGGTATCGATGGCGCGGATGTCGTACCAGGCTGGCCTCCCTAAGCGTCGCAGATCACGTCCAGCAGCGCCGTCCGCCCCTCGCCGCGCACGACGTCCATCGCCTGACGCAAGGCGAGCGGCAAGGCGGCGGGGTTGATAACGGTGCGGCCCCAGGATCCACAGGCCTCGGCGATGCCGGCATAGGAGGGCGCCGGGTCCAGGCTGGTCAGCGGCATGCGGTTCGCGCGGGCGGCGTAGCCATTGGGGTAGAGCGCGCGGGTGGCCCGGTCCACGGCGCCCCACCGCCGATTGTTGAACACGACCACCAGGATGGCCAGGTTCTCTGCCGCGGCAATCTGGTGGCAGACGACGGGATTGGCGAACATCAGGCAGCCATCGCCCAGGGCCGCGATCACCTCCCGCTCCGGTGCGGCAAGTTTCACGCCGAGGGCGGCAGGCAGGCCCCAACCCAGCGAGCCCATGGGCGAGGAGCCATAGAAGCCGCCGGGGACGGTGGTGCGCATTGCGCCCCGCTGCAGCGGGTATTCGTTGACCAGGATGGAGTCTGGCGCGCGGGCCTGGTCGAGGCAGTAGCTGGCCCAGCCCATGCTCATCCTCGCCGGTGGCGCGGCCAGGGTGAACGCCTGGTTGCGGGCCGCATCACAGCCGGCCACCGAAGCGGCATGGGATTCGGCGAACCCCGCGCCCAGCTCGGCCAGCAGCGCCTCGATCACCAGCGAGGCGCTGCCCCGCAGCGTGATGTCGGCCGGAAAGCCGCGGCTGACGTAGCGGGATTGCAGCGGGTCCTCGCCGGCCTGGATCACCGTAGTGCCGGGAGGCAGGCGGTTGTGGTCGGGGATCCAGGGTACGTCGCAGTCCAGCACCAGGACCACGTCGGCGCCCCCCAGGAACGGGGCGACTTCGAACCCGCCATGCAGGGGATCGTCGGTGGCCAGGTTCATGTGCCGCGGGCGGTATTCCACCACGGGGGCACCGAGCCTGGCCGCCAGCCGCGACAGCAAGGCCGGCACCATCCGATCCGCCCCTGCGCGGGCGGTGATGATCAGAGGATGCCTGGCCCGGCGCAACGCCGCCGCGGCCGTGGCGACCACGCGGCCGTCCACGCCCAGCCGCTCGACCGGGGTGCTCCGACAGGGTGGAAACACCCCGTCATGCGGTTGGGCCAGCAGCTCCCGCGGAAGGGCCAGGTAGACCGGGCCGCGTGGGGCGGACTGGGCCATCAGCAGCGCGCGGTCGGTGACGGGCGCCAGCTGTCGTGCGTCGCGCAATTCATAATCCCAGCGCACGGTCTCGCGCACCATCGCGGCCTGGTCGAACATCTCCTGCGCCCAGTGGATGTTCAGCGACCGCGCCCCAGTTGCCCCACCCTCCAGTACCGGGGTGCGTCCGGCGGCCATCAGCATCGGGACGTAGTCGCGCTCGGCGTTCAACAGACCGCTGACGGCGTTCGCGGTGCCCACGTTCACATGCACCATCACCGCCTGCGCGCGGCCGGTGACCATGGCGTAGCCGTGCGCCATGGACACGGCGGCGTTCTCGTGTGGAGCGATGACGGGCCGTGGTACCTTGAGGCTTAGGTGTTCGCTGCGCGCCAGGCCCTCTACGATGGAGGGGAAGTCGGTACCCGAATTGGCGAATAGCATGTCCACGCCGCGCCGGGCCAGCAGCTGCAGCCAGGCTTCACCTACCGTCTCGGCTGCGGGCATCGTCAATTTCAGCCTCCACGAAGGTTGCGCATCGTCCTCAGGCCGTTACCATGTTGCAAGGCACAATGTAGGAGATGCCCCTTGCGCGCTATCACCGTCGCTGCGCTTGCAACGCTTCTCCTGGGGTCGGGGCTCCTGGTATCCGAGGGCCAGGCGGCGGAGCGCACGGTGACGCTGGGCGTGGTGACGGCGCAGAGCGGGCCTTTGGCGGCACCCGGCAAGTTCCAGCTCAACGGCTTCCAGCTGGCGGTGGACACGATCAATGCGGGCGGCGGCGTCAAGGTGGGGGCGGACGCCGTCAAGCTGGCGCTGAAGGTCTACGACACGCGGTGCAATGCGGCCGAGGGGGCGAACGCGATCCAGCGCCTTACCAGTGTGGACGCGGTGGCGGTGATCCTTGGCGAATTGTGCAGCCCCGTCGCCTCCGCCGAGGCGCCCCTGGCCGAGGAGGCGGAGGTGCCGCTGATCACCACCGTGCCTACGGCGGCCGGGCTGACCCAGGGCAATCGCTGGTTCTTTCGCGTCAACGCGGACAACACGCAGCTGAACGCGGCCCTGGCCAGCTACATCAAGGACCAGGGATTGCTGCCGCTGGCCTTCCTGGCCTGGAACAACGATGCTGGGCGGACCGGCGTGAACGGGATGAAGGCGCTGGTGCCGCCGGATGCCAATATCGCCTATACCGGCTACTTCAACGTGGGGGAGGTGGACTTCTCCTCACACGTCTCCAACTTGCGCAAGTCCGGGGCCAAGGCCGTCATGCTGCTGATGGACGAGGAGCCGGGTGCGCTGGCGATCCGGCAAATCCGCGATGCCGGGCTGGAGATCCGGCTGGTCGGCACACTAGCCATGGGCTCGAACCGCTTCGTGCAGCGGCTGAGCCCGAAATACGTGGCCGGCATGGTGCAGTACGATGCATTCCCGCCCAACGCCGCGATCCCGCGCATTGCCGCCTTCAGCAAGGCCTATCGCGACCGCTTCAACGAGGAGGCGCATGCCTTCGCGGCGCAGTCCTACGATGCCGTGTTCGTCGCCGCCCGGGCCATGGCGCAGGCCGGCACCACCAAGGACGGCAAGGCGATCCGCGATGCCATCGCCCGGACGGAGTACGAGGGTGTCATCGGCCCGATCCGCTTCGACGCGGACGGGCAGGCTGCGCCGCCGGTCTACATCACGGAATGGTGCGACAACGGCACCCGCAAGATCAACCTTCCGGTGGCCCTCGCCTCACCCTGCGGAGGCGGCTGACAGAGGCTTCCGCCCATGCTGACCGCGCTGATGGAGCAGATGGTCAACGGGGCCATGATGGGCATGATCTACGTGCTCGTCGCCCTGGGTATGGTGCTGATCTACGGGGTGATGGGCGTGTTGAACTTCGCCCAGGGCATGGTGCTGACCGCGGGCGGCTATGTCTGCCTGCTGGTGTTTACCCGGCTGGTGCCCAGCTACTGGCTCGCGCTGCTGCTGGCCGTGGTGACGCTCGCGGCGACCGGGCTCCTGCTGGAGCGGCTGGTGTTCCGCCGGCTGCGCGGCAACGTGCAGATGCAGATCGTCGCCTCGCTCGGTTTGATCCTGGTGATCCAGAACGGCCTGGTCGCTCTGTTCGGCGCCAGCGGCCTGCAGATGCGCGTCGGCCCAGCGGACACGCTGCTGCGGCTGGGGCCGCTGACATTCACCATGCAGCACGTGCTGATCATCGGCGTGGTCACCGCCGCGGTGGGCGTGCTGTTCGGCTTCCTGCGCTTCACCCGCCTGGGCACCGCCCTGCGCGCGACCAGCCAGAACCCCGAGGCGGCGCGGGTGGTCGGCATCGACCCGGACCGCATCTACCTGCTGACCTTCGCCATCGCCTGCGGCCTGGCGGGACTGGGCGGCGCGCTGCTGGGGCCGCTGTACCTGGTGTATCCGCAGATGGGCGAGCTGCCGCTGCTGAAGGCGCTGGCGGCGATCGTGCTGGGCGGCATGGCCAGCGTGCCGGGTGCCGTGGTCGGCGGCCTGGCGATCGGCATCGTCGAGGCGGTGTCGACGCTGTTCATCGCCACAGACTATCGCGACATGGTGGTGTTCCTTGTGCTGGTGGCCGCCCTGCTGCTGCGGCCGCAGGGCCTATTCGGCGTGCGCGTGCGGGGGGAGGCGTGACGCGTGCCGTGACCCAGGGCACCTGGCCGGCACTCGGCATCGCCAGCGTGTTCCTGGTGGCCTGCCTGGTTCCCAAGCTGGTCGGCGGTCAGCCCTACGTGCTGCAGGTCGTGACGCTGGCGCTGTGCACGGCGGTGCCGGCGATGGGGCTGAACCTGCTGTTCGGCTACACCGGGCTGGTGTCGCTCGGCCAGATGGGGTTTGCCGGGGCAGGGGGCTATGCAGCGGCGCTGCTGATGAAGGCGGGCTGGGGTTTTCTGCCCGGCCTGGGCGCCGCTGCGGTCGTGGGGGGATTGCTAGGCTTGGTCGTCGGCGGACCCTGCCTTCGGTTGCGCAGCCACTTCTTCATCATCGTCACCCTGGCGGTCGGCCTGGTGCTCCATTCGCTGTTCAACAATCTGGACGCGATCACCGGCGGCCCGGCCGGCCTGCCCGGCATCCCACGGCCCCGGGCGCTGGACCTCGGTATCACGGTGCTCGATTTCCGCCGCCCCGCGGGGTTCTACTGGCTGGCGCTGTCCGTGTTCGCCGCCGTCTTCCTTCTCCAGGCCGCCATCGTCCGGTCCGATTTCGGCCGCGCACTGGCGGCGATAAGGCAGGATGAGCAGCTGGCCGCAGCGCGCGGCGTGAACGTGTTCGCGCACAAGCTGGCGGTCTTCGCCATCTCCGCCGCCATCGCCGGGATGGGCGGTGCCCTGAAGGTGGTGCTGCTGCGCGTCGCCTCGCCGCAGCTGTTCGACCTGACGGAGAGCATCGACCTGGTGCTGGTGGTGCTGCTGGGCGGTCCCGGTTTCCTGCTCGGCCCGCTGCTGGGTGCGCTGGTGTTCACCGGCCTGCCGGAGGTGCTGCGCGCCGCCAACGCCATGCGGCTGGTGGTGTTCGGGTTGATCCTGGTGCTGCTGGCGTTGTACGCGCCCAAGGGCCTCTCCGGCCTGGTTGCGAGCCTGGTGCGGCGGCCCGGAGGTGGCCTTGTCCGCCATCCTTGAGATCGCCGGGCTGCACCGGTCCTACGGCGGCGTGCGCGCGGTGGACGGGGTGGACCTGTCGCTGGCGGAACCCGGCATCGTCGGCCTGATCGGCCCCAACGGTGCCGGCAAGACCACGCTGTTCGACCTGATCGCCGGGCAGCAGGACGCCGACCGCGGGGAGATCCGCTTCGAGGGGCGGCGGATCGAGGCTCTTCCGGTGCAGGACCGCGCCCGGCTGGGCTTCGCCCGCACCTTCCAGGAATGCCGGGTCCTGCCGGAGGAGACCTGCGTCGACAACCTGCTCTTCGCTGCCCAGGACCAACGGCTCGGCGGCACCCTGGCCCGGGTGTTCACCCGCCGCCGCAGTGTCGGCGCGGTGGCGCGGGACGAGGCCAGGCGCCTGCTCGGCCTGGTCAATCTCACCCCCCATGCCGACAGCCCGGCCGCCGCCCTGTCCTACGGCCAGCGCCGCCTGCTGGAGATCGCCTCCGCCCTGATGACCCGGCCCGGCGTCCTGCTGCTGGACGAACCCGCCGCCGGGGTGAACCCCACCCTGCTGAACACGGTGCACGACCTGCTGCTGCAGGTGGCGGCGGAGCGGCGGATGCTGCTGATCGTGGTCGAGCACAACATGCCATTCATCATGTCGCTGGCCGGGCACATCGTGGTGATGCAGGCCGGGCGCGTCCTGGCGGAGGGCGCGCCGGAGGCGATGCAGCGCGACCCCCGCGTGCTCGCGGCCTATCTCGGGTGAGCGTCCTGCTCCAGGTTCGCGCCCTGCGGGCCGGCTATGGCGCGGGCCGCACCATCGTCGACGGCGTGGACCTGCACGTCGCCGCCGGGGAGATCGTGACGGTGATCGGCCAGAACGGGGCGGGCAAGTCCACGCTGCTGAAGGGCATCTTCAACCTGCTGCCGCTGCGCTCCGGCGAGATCGTGCTCGACGGCGTTCCGGTCGGGCACCTGCCGTCCCACAGCCTGCTCAGCGCCGGCCTGGCCTATGTGCCGCAGCAGCGCAGCACCTTCCCAAAGCTCACCATCGCCGAGAACCTGGCCATGGGCGGCTTCCTGCTGCGGGACCGCGCCCTGTTGGCTCGGCGGGTGGAGCAGGTGGAGACCATGTTCCCCATCCTGGCCAGCCGCCGTGCGCATTACGCCGCAAGCCTGTCCGGCGGCGAACAGCGCATGCTGGAGATCGCGCGCGCGCTTGTCATGGATCCGAAGGTGGTAATGCTCGACGAGCCCTCGATCGGTCTGGCGCCGCGCATGGTAGCCCAGGTGTTCAAGACGGCGCGGCTGCTCACCGGGTTGGGCAAGGCGGTGCTGGTGGTCGAACAAAATGTGCGGACGGCGCTGCTGGCCTCGGATCGCGGCATGGTGCTGGAGCTGGGCCGGGTCAAGCTGGAGGATACGGGCCAGGCGCTGGTGGATGATCCCAGGGTGAAGGCGCTCTACATGGGGGTGCAGTCTTGACCCCGTTCGAAGCGCAGCATGGCCGCCGGTACGGCGTGGCCCAGCAGCAGGTCGACGATCTCGAAGCTCGCGGGCCCCAGCCCCTCGACCCAGCTGCCGGTCGCGTCTGTGGCGAGCACGACGTCGAAGCCGCGATCGAAGGCGGCGAAGGCCGTGGCGAGCACGCAGGCATAGGTGAGGACGCCGCACAGCACCAGCGTCCGCACGCCGCAGGCATGCAGATGCGCCTCCAGCTCGGTGCCGTGGAAGGCGGAATAGCCGTTCTTGTCCAATACCAGCTCGTCCGGCCGCGGCTGCAGCCCGCCCACCAAGTCCGCACCCCAGGTGCCCGGCACCAGGCGCTTGCCCTGGCTGAACCAGCGCCTGGGCAGCAGGCGGTGCCTGTTCTCGGTCGGCCCGGTCGATGGGTGGCGGACGATGCGGGTGAACACGACCGGCATGCCCGCCTCCCGGGCCCGATGCAGCAGGCGGGATGCCGGCTCCACGGCCGCGGCCAGCGCCGCAACGTTCTGCCCGGTGCCGGCGTAGTAGCCGCCCGGGCTGCAGAAGTCGTTCTGCAGATCGACCACGATCAGCGCGGTCGTCTCGGGGTCGAGGTTCGGCGTGGTCTCCATGGAGCCTCCTGCGGAACCGCCGGGGCAGAGTATGCGCGGATACGGTTGGGTGGAAAGCGCAGGGTGGCATGAGCGCCCGGCGAATCGCCGCAGTCCATGCGGCATCCGTGCTGCTGGACCGCGAGGGCTGCATCGAACGCGCCTGCCACTGGGTCGGGCAAGCGGGGCCATCTTCGGCCCGACCGGCGCGACTCTGGCCGGCCCGCATAGTGGCGCGGAGGAGCGGCTGGTGATCGCCGATATCAACCTGGACGACATTGCCCGGCAGAAGGTGTTGCTCGACACCGCCGGGCACTACAGCCGGCCGGAGGTCCTGCGTCTGGTGGTGGACCGCAGGCCCCTTGCAGGGCTGGAGGAACAATGACCCGCACGCGATCGCCGGGCTACCACCCGCTCCTCGTCTCCACCGGGGTCCGCGCCTCCGCCACGCGGTCGCCCGGCAAGGTGGCGCTGAGCACGGTAGAGCGCGAGGTAACCTATGCGGCGCTGGTCTCGCGCCTGAACCGCATCGTGGCCGCCGCGACCGGCGTGCTGGGTCAGTCCGCGGGGGCCCGCATCGGGGTAATGCTGCCAAACGGGATCGAGATCCTGGAGCTGGTGCTGGGCCTGTCGGATGCGGGCCTGGTGCCGGTGCTGATCAACCCGCACGCGACCGCGCCAGAGATCGACCACATCTGCGACGATGCCGCGCTGCGTCTGCTGTTCGTGCATCACGGCCTGGAGGCGCAGGCGCGGACGGCCGCGTTGCGCGGCATCGAGCGGATCGTGGTGGTCGGCCCCGAATACGAGACGCTGCTGGACGGCGCGCCGGACGCCGAGCCCGCCGTGGTCGCGGAGGAGGAGGACATCTTCGCCATCCTTTACACCTCGGGCACCAGCGGGCAGCCGAAGGGCGTCATGCTGTCGCATCGCAGTCGCACCAGCTACATGCTGCTGGCGATGGCGGCGAACCAGGGGCGGTCGCGGCCCGACCTGCGGGCGCTGGCGGTGGCGCCGCTGTGGAACGGGGCCGGGTTCGTGAACGGGCTGGCGGCGATCTGGTTCGGCGGCAGCTGCCACATCATGGAGAGGTTTGCTCCCGAACCCCTGCTGCGGACGATCGCCGAACGCGGCATCACCACGCTGTTCCTAGTTCCGACCCATTTCCACGGTATCTTCGACCTGCCGTCGGAGGTGCTGCGGCGTCACGACGTCGGCAGCCTGCATACCATCGTCGCCGGGGGCGCAGCTTTGCCGCAGGCGACGAAAGAGCGGATCGTCGCCCATTTCGGTGAAGGCAAGCTGTTCGAGGGCTATGGCAGCACGGAAGCCGGCGGGATCACGGGGCTGCGTCCCGAGGACCAGCTGCGGACGCACCGATCCGTCGGCCGAATGCTGACCGGGGTGGAGATGCGGATCGTCGACGATGCCGGCCAGGCTCTGCCGCCCGGCACGGTGGGCGAGGTAATCTGCCGCAGCCCCATGCTGTTCCACGGCTACCTTAACCTGGATCAGGAGACCCGGGAGGTGCTGCGAGACGGCTGGTATTACAGCGGCGACCTCGGCTTGCTGGATACCGAGGGCTACCTTTACATCGTCGACCGCAAGAAAAACATGATCGTCTCCGGCGCGCAGAACGTATACCCGCGGGAGATCGAGGAGGTGTTGCACCGGCACCCTTCCGTGGCCGATGCCGCGGTCGTCGGGCAACCGGACCCGTACTGGGGGGAGGTGGTGACGGCCTACGTGGTGCAGGCTGCGGGCTGCACGGTAGACGCGACCGCGCTGAAGGAGCACTGCGCGAAGTACCTGGCCCGTTACAAGCTGCCGAAAGCGTTCCAGTTTGTTGACTCCCTACCGCGCAACGCGAATGGCAAGGTGCTGCATCGATTGCTTCGTATGGAGGCGCCCTCGAATTAGATGGCCCGCGTGTAAGGCAGCACCAGATTGGAACCCCATTCAATGTAAGTAGCAAGCGTGTTGCACGGAGCTGTGGGATGGACGCAATCACCCCAGCTGGCGGTGATGACGGGAAGCCGGGCATTCCTGGAGCTGCTCAAGCTGGAGGGCGTGCAGGTCCTGTTCGGCAATCCCGGCACCACGGAACTGCCGCTGATGGACGCGCTCGCGACCGAGACCGGGTTGCGCTACGTGCTCGCGCTGCAGGAATCGGTCGCCATGGCGATGGCCGACGGCTACGCCCGCGCTTCCGGCAAGCTCGGCGTCGTCAACGTGCATGTGGCCCCGGGCCTGGGCAACGCGATGGGCATGCTGTTCGACGCGCAGCGCGCCGGCTCGCCGGTGCTGGTCACCGCGGGGCAGCAGGCGCAGGGGTTCGGGGTCACCGAACCCAACCTGTACGCCGAGTTGCCGCCCATCGCCCAGCCTTTCGTGAAATGGGCCGCGGAGGCGCGCAGCGTCCGCGAACTGCCGCTGCTGGTGCACCGGGCCGCCAAGATCGCGCTCTCGCCGCCGACCGGGCCGGTGTTCCTGTCCCTGCCGAATGACGTCATGGCGGGCGAGGCCGATATCGACCTGGGCTCGCCGACGCGCGTCGGTGCCAGGGTGCGGGCCGACGCCGACGCCATCGCCGAGGCTGTCGCCGCGCTGGCCGCTGCACGGCACCCGGTCATCATCGCCGGCGACGCGATCTCACAGAGCGATGCGCATGCCGAGCTGGCGGCGTTGGCCGAGCTGATCGGCGCGCCGGTCTACCTGGAGGGCGAGGCCAGCACCAACGGCTTCCCCACGCAGCACGGGCTGTTCCGATCCCATCTCGCCCGCTCCGGCTCGGTCATCCGGCGGGTGCTGGACACCCATGACGTGCTGTTCTCCGCGGGGGCGGATCTCTTCACCCTGTCGCTGCCTCCGGAGGTGCCGCCGGTGCCGCCGGGCCTTCGCATTGTCCATCTGGACAGCGATCCGTGGCAGCTTGGCAAGAACTTCCCGGCCCGCCCGGCCCTGCTGGGCGATGCCAAGGCGACGCTGCCGGAGATCACCGCGAGCCTGCGCGCCGCCATGTCGGAGGCCCAGCACCGCGCCGCGCAGGAGCGCGGCGAGGTGGCGCGCGGCGAGCACGCGCAGGCCCGCGCCGCCCTGCTCGCCCGCGCCCGCGCCGGGGCGGGGCTGAGCCCGATGCCGGTCGTCACCGTCATGCAGGCGGTCGGCGAGCTGGTCCCCCGCGAGGCGATCATCGTCGATGAGACCATCTCCTCGAGCGAGGGCCTGCGCGAATTCCTGTGCTGCGACGACGCGGCAGGGTTCCATGGCATGCGGGGCGGCGGCATCGGCTGGGGCCTGCCGGGCGCGGTGGGCGTGCAGCTTGCCAGGCCCGATCGGCCCGTCGTCGCCCTGGTCGGCGATGGCAGCGCGATGTACACCATCCAGGCGCTCTGGACCGCGGCCCATGAGCGCGTCCCGGTGGTGTTCGTGATCTTGAACAACCGCTCCTACCGCATCCTGAAGCAGCGGCTGAGCGGCATGCGTGGACTTGCGGAGCAGACCGGCAACTACGTTGGCATGGATCTGACGGACCCGCCGATCGACTATGTCGGGCTCGCCAGATCCATGGGCCTGTCGGCCACCCACGCCGGCACCCTGCCCGAGTTCACCGCCGCCCTGCGCGACGCCCTCGCCCAACGCCGCCCGATGCTCATCGAGCTGGAGATCGAGCAGACGTTCAAGCCGGTCTGAGCCGCGTTCAGGTCGCGTTCCGGTCCACGAGCTCGATCCGCACGTCGTCGGGGCCGCGTACGAAAGCGATGCGGACGCCCGGCCGCGCCGTCCTCGGCTCCGTCAGGAACTCGGCGCCCTTGAGCTTCAGCTCGGCTGCGGCGGCGTCCAGGCCCTCCACCGTCAGGCCGAGATGCTCCAGGCCGCGATAGGGCGGCTCGGGAGCGGCAGGGATGTCCGGCGCCGCCTGCTCGATGAACAGCTTCAGCCCGCCGAGATCGACGACGCAGCGCAGGTTGCCGTTGACCTGCATCGAGGCAAGCCGGGCCGCGCCGAACATGGCGACATAGAACTCGGCGGCCCGCTCCGGGTCGAGGCTGCGCAGATGCACGTGGTCCCATCCGAATGCCATCACGCTCTCTTTCAACCGAGCTTGCCGGCGTATCTCTCGAGCAGGGCCCAAGGCTCCTCGCCCAGCTTCTCGCGCCACTCCTTGTAGAACCCGCCGCGGCGCAGCCCTTCGCGGAAGCTCTCGGTCTCAGCTTCGTTGAAGATCAGCCCCTTGGCCTCCAGCTCGCCGCGGATGGTCTTGTCCGCCTGCATCGTGTCCTGCCGCTCCAGCAGCGCGGCCTCGTTCAGGTTGCGCGCGACGATCTGCTGCAGGTCAGCCGGCAACCGGCCCCAGGCGCGGCCATTGGCGCAGAACCAGTGGCCGTCCCAGACATGGTTGGTGATCGAGCAGTATTTCTGCACCTCGTAGAACTTCAAGGCTGCGATGAAGATCAGCGGGTTCTCCTCAGCGTCCGCGATGCGGGTCTGCAGCGCCGAGTACACCTCGGGTATCTGCAGGGCCAAGGGCGCTGCCTTCAAGGTGCGGAACAGCGACACCAGGCTGGGGGCGACCGGGGTGCGGATCTTCAGCCCGACCAGGTCCTCCGCGACCTTAATCGGCTTGGTGCTGGTCGTGATCTGGCGGAACCCGAGATTCCACATCCGCTCCATCGGCACCAGGCCGAGCTTGGCGGTGATCTGCGTGCGGACATAGGCGCCGAGATCGCCGTCCATGGCCGGCCAGACCCGGTCATAACCTTCGAAGGCGAAGCCGAGCGCGTTGATGGCGGTCACCGGTAGGAGCGAGGCCATGATCTGCCCGGTCGGCTGGCAGAACTCGATGGCGCCGCTGCGCCCTTGGGACAGGAGGTCGTTGTCGCCGCCAAGCTGCCCGTCTGGGAACACCTGCAGCTCCATCCTGCCGCCCGAGTCCTTGCCGATCTTCGCCGCCGCTTCGTTCAGCCGTATGTGCAGCGGGAAACTGGTCGGCGCGGTGTGGCCGAACTTCCACGTGAACTCTGCCGCCTCCGCCCGGCCGATCAGGGCGGGGGCGGCGAGGGCGGCGAAGCCACCGCCGATGACAGTGCGTCGCGATGCCGGCATGGACTTTCTCCCTTTGTGTTCTGTTCTTGGACGAGTGTTACAGGAAGCCTATAGAGATCCAGGGCACGGCGGCGACGATCAGCAGTCCCGCGAGCACCGCAAGCAGATAGCGCCAAATGTGCTGAATGCCCTCATCGGGGTTGCACCGCGCGATGGCGCTGGCGACGTAGTAGCCCACGCCGAAAGGCGGCGCGAACAGGCCGACGCCCATGCTGAGGATGACCACCATCGCGTAATGCACCTCATGGATGCCCACCTGTCGCGCGATGGGGAACAGCAGCGGGCCGAACAGCACGATCGCGGGAATCCCCTCGAGCACGCTGCCGAGCACGACGAACAGCAGGATCGAGATCGCCATGAACGCCGCGGCCCCGCCCGGCAAGCCCATGACCCAGGCGGCGACCACGCGCGACATCCCGGATTGCGTGATCGCCCAGGCCATAGCGGTCGCCGTCCCGATGATGAGCAGGATCGCCCCGGACAAGGTGGCGGTCTGCACCAGCATCGGCAGCAGGCGTGCCCAGTTGAACTGGCGATAGAGTAGCAAGCCGGCCAGCACTGAATAGACGACGCCGATGGTGGATACCTCGGTGGCGGTCGCGATCCCGCCCACGACCGCGCCACGGATCAGGAATGGCAGGACCAGCGCCGGGACAGCTACGAGGAAACTGCGGCCGACCGCGGCGATGGAGGCCCGCTCAGCCTGCCCCTCCGCCTTCGCGCGCCACCACACCACGGCGCAGAGCATCAGGCCTACGACCAGGCCCGGCAGCAGCCCCCCGGTGAACAGCGCGGCGATGGAGATGCCGGTGACCGAGCCGATGGTGATCAGGATCAGGCTGGGCGGGATCGTCTCCGTCTGCGCCCCGGTGGCCGCCAGCAGCGCCACCAGCTCCCCCCGGGCGACCCCGCGCCGTTCCATCTCGGGCAGCAGCACCGGCGCCACGGCCGCCATGTCGGCGGCCTTGGAGCCCGAGATCCCGGAGACGACGTACATCGCCGCGATCAGCACGAAGGACAGCCCGCCCCTGACATGGCCCAGCACGTTGGCGAGGAAGCCGACCATCGCCTTCGCCATGCCGGTCATCTCGATCAGCAGGCCGAGGAACACGAACAGCGGCACGGAGAGCAGCACGGAATGCGACATCCCGGTGTCCATCCGCGCCACCAACACCGAGACTGGAACATGGGTGGACAACGCCAGGTAGCCCAGCGTCGCCAGCCCGAAGCTGAACGCGATCGGGACGCCGGCGAACACGGCCACCAACACCACGCCGAGGAAGAAGATCACAAGATTGAGGCGTCCCAGCCCGGGCAGCGCCGGGCTCAGGAGCAGGAGCACGGCGAAGGCCGCCGCTACGGCGGCGAGGCCGAAGAGCGCTTGACGCCTGCAGTGCCCGGCGATGCGAAGCAGCACGGTGCCGATCATCAGCGCGATCCCGACCGGCATCGCGGCCGTGCGCCAGCCCTGCGAGATGTCCAGCGACATGATCGTCGCCATCGACTCGTCCTGCGCATACTCCCAGGCGGGATGCAGGATGGCCAGCAGGAAGCCGAGCGTCGCGCACAATGCGAGCAGGTGCAGCAGCCGGCGCACGGGTTCGGCCCGGCGGTTCACCAGCGCCGTCATGGCCATGTGCTCGCCGTGGCGCAATGCGAGGACGGCGCCCAGCATCGACAGCCAGATGAACAGCACGGACGCAAGCTCGTCCGACCAGATCAGCGGGTGGTGGAACAAATAGCGCGCGACCACCCCGGTCAGCAGGATCGCCATCTCGACGACTAGCAGGCCTGCTGCCACCCGGTCCAGCACCGCTCCCACCCAGTGCTCCAGGCCGGCGACGACGCTATTGGGCAGATCTGTCGTAGCAGCAGCATACTCACCTTGCACGATCCCCGTCCGCTGTCTTCCGACAGCGCCTCCCCTGGGCGCCATCCTACCTGTTCCGTCCTCGTCCGCCAGATAGCCGCCTCGAGCCGGTCGGCGGTGTTGTCGGCTTTGGCGTGCCGGGCGAAGGCTTCGGCCGCGACCCGGGCGGTGCCAAGCGTCCCGTCATCGGCGGGGACGCTTCCGCGTGCCGCGTCATCAAACCAGGCTCTGATCTCTCGGGCGCTTCGCCCAGCGGTGCCGCTTGCGGGTGGCTTGCGGGCGGCAGGATGTCCACCGGCGTAAGTGTCTGGATTGCCGCGGGCAGGGCAGGCCGGGAGCGGCGAATGGGCCGATAACGGCGCCGGCATCGCGGATCGCCAGGCGACCGGGGGCGAGGCTTAGGTCGGCGGCGCCCAGCCAGGGCGTGTCGCGGCGATCGCTCACTGGTGCACCTTCGGGTTGGCGGATGCGAAGCGGCGTAGCAGCGTAGCATCTGCCAACCCGAGCCCCTGCTGTGACGGCCAGCGTCGCTTGCCGCTGGACGGCCCCGATGAGACCCGCCGCA